>Ga0114919_10003716_pt1 | contig 12285 bp, 8 predicted proteins | sample BlataG_FD_88682 | JGI IMG/M metagenome (GOLD analysis project Ga0114919, IMG submission 88682) | Deep subsurface microbial communities from Black Sea to uncover new lineages of life (NeLLi) - Black_00105 metaG | ecosystem: Environmental > Aquatic > Marine > Oceanic > Sediment | place: Atlantic... | reverse complement strand
GATCAAATATTAGAAGACCTTTCTTACACGTAAGATATAGAGCTTCTGAAACTGAAGATAGAAGGTTTAAAGCCTGGATTACTGGATCTGTTGGTGGTGCATACACTACTGATCTTGATGTACTTAGAGTTAACTTCTTATCTGAAAGATGTTTAGTAACTCAAGCAGCAAATAACTTCGTGTTATTCGTAGGAGCTTAATTATAAACATTTAAAATATAGAAATTATGGGTTTAATTAGAATAGTACCTCAAACAGGTGGTGTGCCAGAAGATGCTGGAATACCTCAATTAATAGGTGGAAACGCGGTGGCTTTAGATGTGGCTGCAGGAGTTGTTACTATAACAACTGATATTGCAGATGCAACAAAAGACACTTATGCGTTAACTTATACTAGTACAGGTGGAAATGCTCCAACTGATAGAGAGTTGTTTGATTTATGGGCTCCAGTAGTTGGGTCTGCAAATGGTGCAGCTGGTCCTGCTATACAAGGACCAATAACATATGACGACGTAATGGTGCAGATATATCCTGCCCTAGCGATATCATAGTTAATAAAAAAATAATAAGATCCCATTTCGGTGGGGTCTTTTTTATAAAATTATATTATATTATATTATGGAAACAAGAGAAGAAACTATTCCTGTAAATACATGGGAATATAAAGATAGAAATTATTATTTACTTAATGGAAAAGAACCGTTAACGTATACTTTACCTAGTAAGCACTCAAGAAGATATCCATTAGTGTGGTTTGATAAAGAAAAAGGATATGAAAGAGAATTAAGGTACGCAACTAATCAAAAAAGTATATTTGTAGACGAACAAGAAGGACAAGTAACATTAAAACATGTAGTTTTTGATAAAGGACACTTAATGGTTCCTAAAGAAAAAAGGAATTTACAAGAGTTTTTAATACATCATCCACATGCTAATCAAGTTTTTGGAGAATTTGATCCCGTATTACAAGCGGTTGATGATTATGAAGATTTAACTATGGAGATTGCTGCAATGAATGTAGCGTTTGAAATGGATATTGATAGAGCTGAAGCAATATTAAGAGTAGAAAGAGGATCTGGAGTAACAAGTTTATCTACAAAAGAACTAAAAAGAGATCTTTTAATTTTCGCAAAACAAAATCCAAAGTTATTTTTGGACTTATCAGAAGATGATAATGTTGTATTGAGGAATTTTGCTATTAATGCAGTTGAAGCTAATATCATTAAATTAGATGATGATCAAAGAACGTTTAAATGGGGAAGTAATGGTCGTAAATTAATGACCGTTCCTTTCGACGAGAATCCTTATTCTGCTATGGCTGCATGGTTCAAAACCGATGAAGGTTTAGAAGTGTATAAATCCATAGATAAAAAATTTAAATAATAGGTGATTATAATTAAGGCGGCATTTTCGCCGCCTTTTTTTTTAAAATATTAATAATGGCAATAAACGTAAACCAAGTATATACTACTGTACTAAGCATCCTTAATAAAGAGCAAAGAGGTTATCTAACACCTTACGAATTCAACAAAATTGCCACTCAGGTACAATTGGAAGTTTTTGAAAGTTATTTTGAAAACTTAAATCAACAATTAAGACAACCTGAAAACTCTAGCGAATATGCTAATAGAGTAAAATTATTACGAGAAAAAATTAATCAATTTGAAACTAGTGGAAGTTTAACAACGGTATTAGGAGCAGGAGATTTAACTACTTTAGTAGATCCAGTATATAGATTAGGTACTTTAGAATACACTAATGGTAATGAACTTCCTGTTACAATTCAAAAAACAACTAGACATGATTTTAATCTAGTAAATAGATCTAAATTAACGGCTCCTTCATTAGATTGGCCAATATTTTATATAGAAGGTAGTAATGTTCAAATAGCTCCTCCTATCAATACGACTGTAGGGCCACTGCCTCCAGCGCAAGTAGTCACTGTAGAATTTGTTAAAAAACCCGTTGACGTAGTCTGGGCTTATACAATAGGAGCAGTAGGGCAATATGTATATGATAGTATAAATTCTATTGATTTTGAAATTGATAACGTAGATCAAAGTGAAGTAATATTAAAAATATTAACTTACGCAGGCGTAGTAATACGTGATCAAGAAATAACACAAATTGCAGCTGGTTTATCAGGTGCTCAAGACCAATTAGAACAAAGCTAAAATTATGGGATTAATAACTGAAACAAACGCGCAATATTATTCAGGACAACATGTAATAGAAGTTCCTGCTGTACCTACTAATACTTTTACATTTGCAGGATATGATACTCCTTTAGTAAGTGCATTTGATAGTACTCTTACTCATACTAGTCCAGGTTCTAATTTTAATCTATTTTATATAGCTCCAGCACCAGGTAGTATTCCGGTAATAATACCAGAGAATGAAATATATATAGAAAATCCCTTAGGTGAAGCTAATATAACTACCACTGTAAATAATTATACAAGTGGACTAATGCTATGTCAATTAAAGCCCTATGCTATAGGAGACGATTATGGAAGTTACACTTCTTTAAGTTTAAACGATATAGTTGATAACTTTTTAGTAGCTTACGTAGGAGAAGATAAACTCGTTCAACATATAAAGAGGTCTGATGTTCTATTTCATGCTCGTAGAGGTATGCAAGAATTCTCTTATGATACTCTTCCAGCTATACAATCTCAAGAACTTACTATTCCTCCTAGTTTATCTGTACCTTTACCACAGAACTATGTAAACTACGTTAGAATCGCTTATGCAGATAGCGCAGGAATACTACATACAATTCTTCCAGCTGGTCCTTTAACAGGAGATCCTTACAAATTACCTTTACAAGATAATTTTGGAATTCCCACTCAAGACAGTTTTGAAGAAAATCTATATGCTCAACAATCTTTAATAGAAGAAAGATGGAAAAACACAAATACTCAAACTCTTACGGGAGCTTACGATGCGTATGCTGCATTTGGAGTATATGACTGGGCGTGGTGGAAACAAGCTTATGGTAGAAGATATGGATTAGATCCTCAAACTTCAACTGAAAACGGTTGGTTTACCATAAATGAAAGATTAGGCAAATTATCATTTAGTAGTAATTTAGGAGGTCAACTTATAATACTTAACTATGTGTCTGATGGTTTAGGTAATGATTTTGATGCTAGAGTTCCTAAATTCGTAGAAGAAGCAATGTACATGCATATAATGTATAGTATATTATCTACTCGTCTAAACACTCCTCCACATCTAGTACAGCAGTTTAAAAAAGATAGACGAGCTGCTCTACGTAATGCTAAAATAAGATTATCTAATATTAAATTAGATGAAATAGTACAAGTATTTAGAGGAAAATCTAAATGGATTAAACATTAATCAAATGCAACAAACATCTAAACACACATTTACCAAATCTAAAATGAATAAGGATTTGGATGCTAGACTATTAGAAAGAGGAGAATACAGAGACGGGGTAAATGTTTCTGTAAGTAGATCTGAGGGTGACGATGTAGGAGCATTAGAAAATATATTAGGTAATGAAATTCTTAATGAATTAACCGCTGTACCAGGCGTAGATCCTGTAGCTCCGGTGGAAATTATTGGATGGCATCGTAATGAAAATGCTGACAGTATATATTTATTTTTAACTAGTTATCAAGATAATTCAGATAATAGTATTTCTAATGTTGCACCTGCTAATAGTACTCATAAAATAATTTATTTCAATACCGTAGCAAATACTTCTCAAGTTATAGTTGAAGGCGCATTTTTAAATTTCTCTATTAATAGTCCTATTTTACATACTAATTTAATTGAGAATTTATTATTTTGGACAGATAATAGAAATCAACCTAGAAAAATAAATGTTGATACAGCTAAATCTAATCCTGCTTATTATTATAATGAAGATCATATATCTGTAGCTAAGTATTTTCCTTGGAATTCTATTAAAGTATTAGATACTTTTACCGCGACAGGTTTACTTGTAGATAAATTTGATACAATTGATCCTGTAGTTTGGCCTAACGGTTATAATGCTTGGAGAAATATTTTAGTATTAAAAGATGATACTAGTGCTGAAACTATTAGTTTTTTAGAAGAAAATATAGGGGCAAAAGGATATGCTATAGATAATTTTGGAGGTAGATGGGAGTTAACTATAGCATGGTATCAAAAAGATTATAACGATAATACTGCATCAACTGGGCAAATTCTACCAGACTATGGAGCAGGATATGTAGGATCTGGAAGGCCATTGGTTTTTATAGATAGAGATATGGGAAATGTGGTAGATCCTAACTCTTTTGATATTGGTACTGAATATGAATTATTTTTCGCTGGAACTACACAAAAAGATGTGAGTTCTCCATGGTTAGAAGAAAGTAAATCTAAAGTTGAAATAACAGCTTTTGGAAATGCTACGCCTGGTTATTCTGCTAATTCTTTAATTTATAACCCTATAGCTGCAGGAGATGATTATTGTGCTCCTATATATAAATATGCTACACGAAGTGATAAAAATGGATTATCAGTTCCCGAATATGGAGAAGCGACTACCGCAATAGCTTGTCCTACTTTTACATATAAACAAAATAGTGCATTAGCATTGGCAACTTCTCCTAGTTTATTTGGAATTATTAAACATCCTAATATCCCAAGTAATATAAATTATTATATTGTTGATAAAGCAATTAATCCGGCAAATCCACTAGCAACTTTCATCAATTGGTTTGAAATAGTAGATGAAGAGGGAGATCCTGTAGTGGCTAATACTATTGGATTAGATCTTGGTGATGTAATTACTATATATTGGCCTAATCCAAATTTTAATTCAGACTTTGCTGGAGATGAAAAATTTTTAGAAGATAAATTTGTACGATTTAGTTATAGATTTTTATATGATGATGGGGAATATTCTGTTATAGCGCCATTCACTCAACCTATATTTATACCAAAACAAAAAGGTTATTTTGAAAAAAGAATTGGATCTACAAAAGTTTTTCCTACAGACGATGATTACTTCATAAGTCAAGAAGAAGAAGCAGGGCAAAATACTATTGTTGATTTTTTCGTTAACGAAGTAAGTTCCGTTAATTTAAAAATTCCTACTGAATATCCTGTAAATGAATTAAGAGAAAAGCTAAAAGTAAAAGAAATAGATATTTTATATAAAGAATCTACTGAATTAGCTTTGAAAGTAGTGAAATCTATAGATACAAATGATACAACTATTGTCACTAATAGTTCACAGTTTCTTCCATATGAATATCAAAGTGAAAAACCTATAAAAGTTTTAAAAAGTGGGGAAATAGGTAGGGTTTATGATAACGTTCCTATAAGGGCCGCTGCTCAAGAAAGTAGTGGGAATAGAATTATATATGGTAATTTCTATGATAGACATACATCTCCTTTAACTTTAGATTATTTGGTAGGAACTGGCGCTAAACTTACTTTATCAGATCCGCAGACTTCTAGTTCTAATATAAGTTACCCTAATCATACTTTAAAACAAAACAGAACTTATCAAGCTGGAGTTATATTATCAGATAGATACGGTAGATCATCTGATGTTATTTTATCTTCTTTTGTAGGAAATGCAGTAGAGGTAGATTTGGCACCTGGAGCGGCGACTCCTAGCAAGGTGTATAAATTCGGTGGGTCTACAGTATATAATCCTTATTTTACTTCAGTTACTGAACCTTTTATTTCTACCACTCCTTCTACTTTTATAAATTTTCCCTTGCATCTTGATGCTGGAATATGGTCATGGCCTGGAGATTCTTTAAAAGTATTATTTTCTAATACTATTCCTTCGACTATTTCTACTGCTGAGGGATATCCAGGATTAGAAGATGAATTTATTACTAACTTGCAAGTATTAAGTTTTGTATCACCAGGGGTTTTGGAAATTGATAGTGCCGTTGGTGTTATTTCAACTATAGCTCCAGGAATGAAAGTTACGTGGACCAATGTAGACGGGGAAATATTTACAAATACTATAACTAGTGTTAATTTTAATGGTCCTATCTATACTATAAGTGTAGAAGATATAGCACCTTGGGATGCAGCACTTACCGCTCCTCAAGTAGGAGATTTCTTAAGAATGTCTATAAAAGAAACATTAGGATGGTATAGCTATAAGGTAGTTGTAAAACAACAAGAGCAAGAGTATTATAATGTTTATCTTGCTAGTTTATTAAATGGTAATCCTGTAGTAAAACCTTTCAATTTAACAATGGATGCGGCTTTAGTGGGAGCCACTCGTTTAAAGGTTGATGCTACTATGGCAGCTCCTCAAACATTTTTATTATTAGAAGGTATGGACTTTACTCATGTTAGTCAAGAATATACTATAACTAATATATTAAATGATGAACAATTTGATATAACACCTGCGTTATTAGCGCCTATAGTAGCTCTGCAGGAATTAACTTTTACTACTAAATCTACTAAAAATAGTATTAATGTAAGTACTTTATTAACTGACAATGCTAATAAAGTGCCTCCGGGTTTAATTGAAACTACACCAGTACAACAGCAATATAGCACTAGTCAAACTAGATTAATACCTAGAGTAGCAGTAGCTCCTCAATTTAATCCTGATGGCATGTTACCTACTGATCCGTACGTTGGCTATTATCCCAATATTAATGGACCTATATTCCCAGGTAAAGAATCAGCTAAAGTTAATGCGTTAGGTAATTTTGCAAATTTATTTAGAGACGGAAGTAATGCTGGTCTATGGCAAGCGGATACAGATCCTCCATCTATGATAGTTCAAAACAAATGGAAATTAGGTGTTTTTGGTGAAGAAGCTAAACCTGATACTAGTAGTGCAGCTAAAGATCAATTAATGTTTTCTTGCTATGAAACAACTCCTGTAAAATCTGAATTAGAAATATTTTATGAAACCAGTACATCAGGATTAGTTAGTGAATTAAATGAAACTATTAAAAATGGATTAGGAATACCTTATAGATTAGCAATATATGATCCTACGAATCCTAAAGCTGAGGTTGGGGTAGTGGAATGGTCAGAGAGTATAGATTCTTCTACAACTCCTACTATATTGAAATTCCAATTTTTAGATGGATCCGATAATCCTTTGTCTTATATAGCCCCTGGTCTTATTAAGGAATTTAACTACTTAAATGAAACGTATCCTAATGGAGCATATGCTGGATATGATGTAGCTTATTTAGGTACTACACGTACTTATTTAATTCAAGAATCTACAGTACCTGCAGAGCAGTTATTAGGAGTATATGATTTAAAATTAAGACCTTTTTCAGGAGGAAACTATCATAGAGAAGATGATAATTTCAATAATATACAAATAGATATTAGTCTTGATGTGCAAATATTTGGAACTTCTTCAAGTTATCAGTTAACTTATCCGTTTCAAATACAGACTCATATTCAGAACGCAGCACCGCTTGACGACACGTCTCCGTACTGGGTAGCACCAGCAGGACCAGCAACGCCTAGCATGTTAAACATAAACCAACCGGGAATATTATTCGAAGTTAATAATAATCATGGTGATTTATTATTTGTTGAAGATGAGTTTGGTAGTATATATCCAGCTCTTACCAAAACATATAATGGATGTTGGCCTGGTGTTATAAACAAAATTATTCCTCCGCCATTTGCTGGTGTAAATGAATTAGTATATGATATATACATTGAAACATTTTTTGGTAGCGGCGTATATGACAAACTTAGTAATATTCCTACTATATCTGGATTAAGTCTAACTTATGGTATATCTCCTGATGATGAAGCCGAATATGCTCAGTTAAACATAGGTGATGTAATAGATACTGCAACTCCTGGAGTTTTCTCAAAAGGAATCGCAATAGGAGCAACTGACAAGAATGGTTTAGGATTAACTACTTATGTTAGTAAATTAGGAATAGATATAGTATATTAAAAATAAAGTAAAATGGCATTACCAATTATAGAAGTAGAATATTTTAATAGTTACTGGATGAAAAGAATTTATACTCCTCAACCACGATTTTTTGGTGGATATTCATCTCAAGTGCCTAGAGATTATTATCAAAATCCTGGAGTGACACAATCTATTTTAGGTTCTGAAGGCAACAATCCTTGGATGGGTATATTCCCTATTTCTAATTTTGAAATACCTAATCTAAATACTTCTCAAAAACCTATAATTGATTGCAACATAAAGGAAAATTGGTATTTAGAAGAATCTAGAATTAGAGGAGGTTATAATGATGCTCCAACAGATCTCGGTGCTAGAGCTTATTTAGATGAAGACGAACCAATACAACAACATAGATTTAATGCTTTAATTTATTCTGGTATATTTAATTCTAGAACTGGTATAAATAGAACGAATGAATTTCCTACAGGAACTGTTATTACTAAAGCAGCTAATCCAGCCAATGGAAGTATTCAACGTTTATATGCAGAACAAAATAATTTAATAGTACTTCAACAAGACAAATGTAGTAGAGCTTTAATAGATAAAGATGCTATATATAATGCTGAAGGTGGTGGAGCAGTTACAACTAGTAATAGAGTTATAGGAGAAATAGTTCCTTACGCAGGTGAATATGGAATTTCTAATAATCCCGAGTCTTTTGCTGTATATGCTTTTAGAAAATATTTTGTAGATAGAAATAGAAACGCAGTTTTAAGATTATCTGATAACGGCATCACGGAAGTTCAAGAATATGGAATGAGAGATTGGTTTAGAGATAATTTAGCTCTTATGGAGAATAATTATGTAAATACCTACGAGCTAGGTGTGACTTTAACTAATACACCTCAGAACAATATAACTTTCGTAGGTAGTACAGATTTAAACTGCTTTAAGATAATAGAAGGCTCTCAGGCTTGGTTAGAAGACAATACAGGCGTTAGAACTTTTATTGGATACATTACTAACGTAGATTTTAATTCTCTCCTTACGCAGTTTAGTATTGGCATTGATAGACAATTTGATTTCCCAGCGAATACAGATTTAATTTCTGTATCTAATAATAGAAGTAATGTTAAAGGAGGTTGGGATAGTTACAACAAACAGTATGTAGTTTCATTACAGTATAATGACAGTAGTACTAATGTGACAGGTATTCAACAATATGAAGATGCTCCTGAATATATGAGAGACGGCAAGTATTATACCTTAGGATTTGATGAAGCAATAAATGGTTGGCCTAGCTTTTATACATATAGACCTGGAATAATGGGTAGTATAAAGAACCAATTTTTTAGCGTAAATAATTTATATCAAAATCTTTCGCCTTTGGCTGGTCAATCAAAAACCACATATGTATGGAGTAATGGTAATGGTGATTTTGGAATTTATGGACATTATTCTACTAATGTAAAGAGAGGAGAATTTTATCAAACAGATAATCCAGCTACAGTTAGTGTTATAGCCAATAGTAATCCTGTTATTGAAAAGAATTTTTTAACATTAAACTACGAAGGAAGTAGTGGGTGGAAAGTAACATCTATGGTTTCAGATAAAACAGGTTTTGACAAAGAGTGGGCTGCTGGAGTACCATTGACCGTGTGGAAAGAGTATATAGATACCACAAGTCAAGTATATAGTTTTTATGAAGGACAATATGATGGAGCAGGAAATACCGGTTCCGCAGCTAGCCCTACTAATGCTCCACTTTTGCATGCTGGTTTTGATAGAAAAGAAAATAGATATGTAGCTAATTTAATTAACTCTTCTGCACCAGCGCCAGGAGAAATAATATACGGAGATTCTATAAGTGGAATAAAAGGATATTATACTATAATAGAAATGAGTACTGATACAGAAACAGATCCTGGGGGAATGAAAGAGTTATTTCAATTAACTGCTACTTATAATGTATCATCACTGTAATTTAATTTAATATGACAGAAATAAAAATTCAAACAAGGGATCAGCTTGTGGAATTATTTGACAAAGCAGGCGCTTTAAGCGTAGAAGAGTTTAGGCAAAGTATAACGCATTTTGCTAAAATTCTAGAAGAACATCCCTCTAGTTACCAAGGTGAAAAGCTTGATAAAATCAATCCACTATCTCATGATTTTGGCGATGGGTGTTATATAAGAAAAATCTTTGCGCGTAAAGGACAAATTATTATATCTAAAATTCATAAGAAAAAACATCCTTGGTTTTTCCAAAGTGGTAAACTAAGTATTCTTTCAGAACATGGAGTTCAACACATAACAGCTCCAGCTAATGGTATAACAGAAGCAGGAACACAGCGATTGATTTATGTGCATGAAGATTCCGTTTTTATTACAGTACATGCTACTAAAGAAACTGACATTAAAAAAATAGAAGAAGAAGTAATTGCAAAAGATTTTAATGATCCTTTACTTCTCACAACAAATATATAATTATGATAGATTTATTATTACAAATATCTAACGAATTACCTACTATAATATACGAAGGCCCTCGTGTTATATATGGCACTTTTGGGTTAACGGCGGTAACAACAGCTTTGGTTTTAGGAGGTGTTGCTACGGCGGCAGGTGTAACTACTAGTAGTATAGCAGCGGCAAATGCTAACAAAGCTAAAAATGCTGCTGCTGATGAAGCAGATAGATTATCGGCACAACTTAAGGGATTAGAAGACAGTAGACCTGAATATAAAAATCCATATGATAAATTAACTAATCAATTTGCTAATTTAAATAATCCATATGCTAATATGACTGTTGCTACTGAAGCAGCACAAATTCAAGCGGAAGAAGCAGATATTGCTTTAGCTAATAGTTTAGACATAATGATGGAACAAGGTATGGGTGCTGGTGGTGCTACATCTTTAGCTCAAGCAGCCTTACAAAGTAAGCGTGGAATTGCCGCTAGTATACAAGCACAAGAATCTCAAAATAAAAAAATGTCAGCACAAGGAGAAGCTAATGTAGCTAAACTTAGAGCTGAAGGGGCAGCTAATTTAGATCAAATGAAAGCTCAAGGAGATTCTGCAGAGCAATCAGATGCTATTAATTGGCACATGCAAAAATTAGATAGAGTAGCAGGAATGTTAGACAATGAAAAGCAAAATGAAATGGATGCTAAAGCAGCTAAAAATGCTGCAATAGTAGGTATTGGAGACGCAGTTATTTCAGGGGCCAATATTGCTTCTGGAGGAATGGGCGGTAAAAAATAAAAAATTAAAAGATGGCAGGAACAGGAATTTCAACACCAAATTATAATCTAGGAAACTTTACAAATCCTCAAAGAGTGATTGATAAGTCATTTGATGTTTTCATTGAAGGAGGACAAAAAATGGTAAATAAAGTAGCTACCTCAGCTGATCAAATTTACAAGCGTAATGCAGAAGAAAAGGCTAGTCAAAAAATTGAATGGGAGAAGCAAAATGAAGAACAGCAAAAATTATATAGTTCTGTAAATGAATTAGGATCCACTGGTAGTTCATCATTAGATAGTAATTTAAGAGAGTATTGGGAAGAAAGAGTAGAATCTTATACTAATATCAAAAACGCAATGCAGAGAGGAGAAGTAGATCAGCAGAAAGGAAATAGAATGTTATGGAAAATAAATGAGGAAGTCATGAAGTTTCAAACCGTAGTTCCTTATTTAGCACAGCAAGCTACGTTGCAGCAAGAAGCAGGAAAATTACCACTAGGTACTGCTGGAGCTATAAGCTCAACTAGTTCTACTAAAAGTCAACAAGTATTAAACAACTTAGTAACTGGTGGAGATACTGCATTAGTTAATAAAGGTGGTAATATGTTTTTATACAACCCTGCTATTAAAGGAGGACAACAAGGAGCTATGTTAAATATTGATGAATTAATAGCTAATCAAGCCACTGGAAAAAGTATTATTAATACTGTCCCAGATATATCTAAAGATCTTGCTGGAGCTTTTAATAATATATTTAAACCCGACGATAGTCAAAGTCCTTATGTTAAATTTGATGTAAAAAAGAATGAAGACAATAGTGGTTATGATTATACGTATAAGACTATTCTCGAAGACGATAAAATTGCAGGTATAGAAGCAATGAAAGAGGCAAATCAATTTAATCCTATACTAGATAATGAGGTAATGATGACTAGTGTATGGCAAGATATTATACCTGATGAGTACTTAGCAGCTAATGGTGTTGATCCAGATAGTTCTTGGGGTATGACTATTCCAGGCGGCACAGCAGCAGAAAGTCTTGCGCTACAAGAACAGATGAGAGGAATTGCTGAAAATTGGTTAGCTGATGAAGCATATAACCAGAATTCTGTTATGGATCAAACTCATAAATATGTTAGTAGACAAAAAAGTAAAACT
>Ga0114919_10003715_pt1 | contig 12288 bp, 12 predicted proteins | sample BlataG_FD_88682 | JGI IMG/M metagenome (GOLD analysis project Ga0114919, IMG submission 88682) | Deep subsurface microbial communities from Black Sea to uncover new lineages of life (NeLLi) - Black_00105 metaG | ecosystem: Environmental > Aquatic > Marine > Oceanic > Sediment | place: Atlantic... | reverse complement strand
CGACCTCATCGAACTGAAACAGTGTCGATGAGTAGCCCTCTGCTAATGAGTCTTCCTGCTTCTCAATGACGGACATGCCCTACCCCATAATAATTTTCAAATCAGAATATAAAAAACACACGATCTCATTAACTACTTGTCTTAATCTTCTTGATCCAAAAATAAAGGGGGAAAGGCCACACTATAAAAATGTTTGTTTTTTGACCGAACGTTTCTCCCACCCTCTGCGTAATAAAGAAATCAACGGTGATGATTGATTGAGTTTCGCCAGAACTAATGAGGTAGGACCATATTGGGGTCTTTATTTCTTGCTTTTAGCGAAACGGGCTGTATTATCTTACCAGCCGGACGTGCGGGCAAGGCACAGTCCGATCTGGTGAGCAAAAACGGCACAATTCTTCTTCTCGCTCACGGCTCCTGTAGGTGTTCGCATCTAATCTGCCTGTAATTCGTGAGTGGGCTTGGGAGAGCAGTGTCGTCGTTCTGCCTGGAACAATCTCGTCGTAGACATTTCCAGATTTGCTTACGAGAAGGAGAATGCGATGGCTACTGTTCCATACCGGCTCGAAAGTCAAGAAGACTTGGACGATCAAGATTCCGGCTATCCCGATCCATTAGCCGTAGCGGACACACCTTACTCGGACGTTGCTCGCGCTGAAGCTGAATCTGAGCAGGCAACTATTGATGACTCATCCGAGTTGAATGTTCCGAATCGCCGTAGACTGAACATAGGCAAGAAAAGGTCTCGCCGAAAATCACTCCATAAAATCTCTGATGTGCGACAGCGTCAGGGTGTTACTTTACGGAATGTCGCTCGGCGACTCGGCATAGAAATGGCTGTTATTCGTAAACAAGAAAAGCCTGATAGTGATCTACGAATTTCAGACCTATTACGGTGGCAGCTCGTGCTCGATGTACCACTTGCTGAACTCTTAGAAGATGGTGAAGACCAGCTTTCTGGACCCATTCTGGTGCGATCAAGAATGGTAAAACTGATGAAAACAGCAGCGGCCATTCGAGAACAGGTTGGAAATAATGCAGGCAGTCAACTCGTGTCACAGTTAATTGGACAAATTCTTGAGATGATGCCTGAACTTGCAGACATTACTCCTTGGCATACAGTGGGCCAGCGTCGAACGCTTGATGATGTTGGTCGAACTGCTCGGGATACCGTGCCAGACGACTTATTCGGTCGCTAAGCTCACCCAACGTATAAAACACGTGAACAATCTCACGTGACTGGCGCATAGCGTGAGTTCCTTGTGATTGAGAATATCGAACAGCTCACTATTCGAGTACGTTAATTCACCTGATGAACCTGGCCATGTTTCCAGGATGAAATCACATGCCTTTATGGGTTGGCTTTTTTGGAATAACGCTTGAGTTCTTTATCAGCGTAGTTGTCACTACTCGTTTTAATCCCGGACAGTAGAGATCGCACACGATGAGACTGCCGATCTTGTGACACCAACTACTGCGACACTAAAAAAACCATACAGTGCTGAACCGAGAATCCCCCACGCGGCAACTGCCAACCAAAAATAATCACGAAGCCACACTCGTAAAGGTGGCTCTGGACTCTTTGGGATTTTATGTTGCACAGGCCCACTTCGGTCTGACTGTTTTTTCATGTCATCCCGGAACTCATTCCATTCAGCCTGAACATTTGGGCTATCGAGCTCATCTAACCACGAGCTACGGAGCATCCATAAAGAAAACGGTGGCATCACCATGAGCAGCAACCATCCTACAAATAAAAAACCAGGTAGAAAATGACGCATGCGTGACAGGGGCTTCAGATTCTTCTCTTCAAGTATGGAGTTGTCGCTCACTGTTGTTTCAAACTACCTCGAGGGTGCATAAAATACTTTGATCATCACCAGTCTACCCAAATTCTCTACTTAGGCTTCTTTGCCAGCTCTTTGGTGATAAAACTCCTCTCGTCACCGTTTTTGATCGTTGCTAAATTCCTTTTTCTATCTAGTCCCTCCAGCCCTGTTTTCATCATCATCGTGCTGCATTCCAACTTTTTTCGTATGGCCCTATTGCAAGGAATATCTCTTGCAATGGCTTTCCTTATCTGGCCAGCCTCTGCATCTGCACAGAGTGGATGGCTACCAACGAGCTGGTTTCCACATGCAAAAACCAACCCTCGATCGATGTACCCTCTGTCTGATCGCAGTGGTCCTTGGCTTGTTCTGGCAACAACATTCCGTGGCGACGGAGCACGAGATGATGCACGTCGTCTGGTACAAGAACTACGAACTGATTACAAACTTACAGCATACACGCATGAAAAAGCATTTGATTTTACAGGCGAGCAACGTGGACTTGGTCTAAATCCCGATGGTTCACCAAAGAAAATGCGGTATGCCAACTCAACACAAATTCTTGAAGTGGCTGTGATGGTTGGAGACTTTGCCTCCTGTGATGACTCAAGGGCACAAAAAACGCTTTCCAAAATCAAAGGATTTCGGCCTCAGGCGCTCACGGGTGACAAGGGGAAAAGCCGTGCGTTCTCAGACTTTCGTCGCATGCTCGGCCTCGATAAAGCATTAACAGCTCCCATGAGAATGGCCTTCATGATTCCCAATCCTCTTTTGCCATCTGAATATTTCAATCGACCTCAACTTGATTCTTTTGTAATCGAAATGAATGCCGATGTTGACCATAGCTTGCTTGATTGCCCAAGCCGCTACAGCATCCGTGTGGCCACATTCACTGGAGCCGGGGGTTTCGATCAAGGCGCAATGGATGCTGCACAAGATGACGGTGCAGAAAGCCGATTAATTCAGGCTGCTGAAAAAGCTCATAGGCTGACAGAAGCATTAAGAAGACAAGGTTGGCAGGCTTGGGAATTCCACGATCGAGAATCAAGTGTCGTCTGTGTAGGAAGTCTTTCTCAACTGACGATCGAACAGCAAGATGGCTCTCAGCAACCTCATCCTGAGATTATTCGAATAAAAAATGGCCTTGGCCCTGATCCTGATAAACTTGCACTCGGGACCATTCTTCCCAAGCGTATCAATGGTATTCTCCTTGATGTCGACCCTCGGCCGATCGATGTACCCCGGAGCCCTTTTGGGCGACGTTAACCCTTGCCACAAGGAAACGTGTTTCTCTTTTCCTCGTGCGGCATGAACCCCGATGAATCGCCTTTCCTCAATGATGCTTGTCCTTGGCACAACGAATGCAGGTAAACAGCAGGAACTCACCACCCTGCTTGAGCCATTTCAAATTGAATGCCGTTCATTAAAAGATTTTGCATCTGCCGTACGTGTCGCTGAGACAGGGAACACCTTCGCCGATAACGCTGCCTTAAAAGCTATCCAGCAAGCACAAGCTCTCAATCACTGGGTCTTGGCAGAAGATAGTGGATTAGTCGTTGAAGCCCTCGATGGTTCGCCTGGGGTTTACTCAGCCCGTTTCGCAGGACCGGAGGCAAGTGATGACGACAACAATGCTCTGCTTATTGAACAACTCACTGACGTACCCTCTTCTCGCCGTATCGCATACTACGCGTGTCATGCGACATTGGCTGCACCAGACGGAACAATAAAGGCAATAGCTGAGGGTCGTTGCTATGGCCGCATTGCCAAGTCTGCACATGGTAAGGAAGGATTCGGGTATGATCCTTACTTTATTATTCCGGAATACCACCAGACATTTGGCGAATTATCTCTGGCTGTGAAAGGTTTAATAAGTCACCGCGGCCGAGCCATCCGAGCAATCATCCCAATGATTGTGAAAAACCTGAAAGCGCATTCGGTCTCATTTTAATGCCTGTGATTTTTACTGGAACGGCTATCTTCTTGCCGACTCATCCATCGCTGAATAATCTTGAGTACTGCAGCCGTACCATCCATCTGACCAACCACTTTTTTTAACGGAACACAATACTGTTCTAGATTTTCAAGGAAACTCTTCACCTGATCTAAGGTAACATTCTCAAGATATTCAAAGTCGCCACAGGCCATATTTCGAAGGAAAAAACTGTTTGTTGACTGCTCTCCATGAGCTCTTTCTGGAAGAACAAACATTGGCTTTCCAAGATGCAAAGCCTCTCCTATGAGTTGATTGCCTGCTGCCGAAATAACAGCCCGACAATTCGCGAGGTCTTCGACAAACTGATGTTCATCGATCGGCTGGAAAGAGAGTTGTCCTATCGATTCTCTTTCACCAAGACCGTACACCTTCACGGGAAGGCCGCAATCAGCCAAAATCTCAATCATTGAAAAAGGTGTATGTCTACGTAGATAACTGAGAACGTACCCATCGTCACGAGGCACTTTTGAAGTGATCTCGTGGCGGAGTAGTGGACCAACTTGTACTACGTGCTCCCATCCTGCTCGAAGTTTTGGCTTAAAAAAAGCTGAGACAATTGTTTCTGAAGCTTCGCTGACATACATCCATACTGCATTCCCAATAAACCATGCATGCCACTGGAGTACTTGTGGTAACGCATCGAGTTCATAGGAAAGCAAAAAGTGTTGATGGTCTATGCTAATCAGCGGGATCCCGTAACGTGCTGCTGCTCTTGGCAAGCCAGGCTCAAAGTCCGTAATAGCTAACGACACGTTATACGTCTCAAGATCACCAATCAACCGATCGACTAAATTGCCGATTTCACTTGCTTGATATTCCAAGCCAGTTTTTATTGTTCGAATAACATCCAGTCGGCCACCACTGTACTGAAAGGTTATGCCCGGGATTCTAGATACTGTCACCGTTGGGTGGCCATTAGAAAACTTATCTTTGAGAAATTTGTAACCCTCGTCAGATGAGTAAACACGAATTTCGTGAATTTGTTCAAGCTTTTCTATGAGAGAACAGACCCTTGTGGCATGCCCTCGACCTTCTCCGCACAGACTAATTGCTATTGTTGCCATAACGGATTGATTGATCGAAAAAGAAATTCGGCTCTTACTAACAAATTACATCACCCACTCGCTCAACTGCGAATTGTCACAGATTCGTTCGTCCATATCGACTAGCCTAAAACAGTATTGTGTTCTTTGGGGTTACATAAGGTGAACCATGTGTCTTTCACATTGAAAGCCTTTTGCCGAGTCCAGACCTGCCCAAAATTTTAGCCGAGAACGTGTAAAAGCCTTTCAAGGAAATTCTCTAACCTTCTCTGAGTCTCCAGTTTCCCGTTGTTCTTGCGAGTTTCTCTAGGTATCGTCCGTCTCCGGAGGTCATGCTTCTATTTTTCTAATTCATTCAATACTTCTCTGCAAAGTAAACCCATGAAATTCCGCACGTTTTTAATGTTCATATGCATGACCATTGTGCCAATGATTGCGATGTTTTCACATAAAGTACCAACCGCGATGCGAACAGCTTGCGGAGAACTACTCGTCGCACCAATCAATTACTTCTCCGAAATAATATTTCGACCACCAGTGGCATCGTCAACAGGCCAAGAAATGTCTGCATTCGATACCGCTCCAAATGTTCCGCTTTTAGTGAATCGAGATTCCCATCTCGATATATCAGATGATCCAAATACTTCGACTGAATCATCTTTATTGCAGCGTACTCAACCTCCCACCGAGGTGAAGACACCCACTTCTTCCTGTCGAGATCAATTAATTGCTGCTGGGATACACCGGCTTCTTGTCGAGCCAGCAAGTGATAGTAGTGGTGGATACCATGGAAGTTGCCGGATAGCCGTTGATGCTCAAGGTGAACTGCAGCGGCTCTTTCATGCCCATGCTTCAACTGAATCTGCAACACTCGAGAAGTTACTTCAACAGGTACGCCATTGGCAACAACAAGTTTCTGTTCGTATCACGGCTAATTCAACGGAAACTCTATCATATTAATAACAGTACATTCTGCATGCTAAAAACCTTTCTCCCGTCCGAGGCAAATTAGATTTTCAGGTCTTAAAGAAGTAGCTCTGATGACACGATTCGTTTCTTCTCTGATGCGTAAAAAAGTAAGGCCTGGATCACCACGGTCGCCTCAGCGATCTATCACACGACTTGTTAATCGAATGCCATCAGCTACTTTTGCCACCAAACCCCGTCGTGGGGGAATTGCTTTCCTTCAAAAACCGCATAGTCGTGAAAAGCCATTAGTCATTGCTTCGTATCTTCGGAGTCACGAACTATCACGGCTTGAAGCCGCTCTCTTTGTTGCTCGTGAACCTCTTCCAATACGACGTCTTGCAAAACTCGCACGGCTTTCCGATGCGACCCGCGCTCGCTCACTTCTTAGAAAACTCAACACTCTGTTTGACAAGTCTGGAACAGCTTTTCGTATTGAGCATCTCGCTGGAGGATTCCAACTGATTACCCGGCCGCAGTTTGGGCCGTGGGTACGACGAACACTTGATTATACCGCGGAGAACAGGCTATCGAACGCTGCAATGGAGACACTGTCAATAATTGCATATCGCCAACCTGTTACCCGCGCAGAAATTGAGGCAATTCGGGGCGTTGGCTCCGAAGAAATGCTTCGACAGCTTCTTGACCGAGACCTTATCGCCATTGGCGGCAGAAGTGACGATCTAGGTCGGCCGAATTTTTACGTCACGAGCCGTTACTTCCTACGTATATTCGGTCTTGGCCGGATTGAAGAGCTTCCCGACATGGACCCAGAATCTCCATCAGACGGGACCCTGAATCCTGAAAATTAAGGGAGACTTAGGCAATAATCAGCCTAGTCCTTGCACAGCGACGCTTCCGTTGGCATATTGCCGACCCGTCCTGACCTCATTCCCTTTTTGGTGAAACCCTTGCCCAAGGGCCACCGAATAGCGTCCAAACCATTTTCTTATATAAAGTAAGAACAAAAGTTATGTTTCAAAAAAGCCGACAACGACTTGTCGGAGTACAATTTTCCTAAACAATTTCGCCAAGCTAAAATTTTCTATTTGGAATTGTAGAAAAAGGTCTTGGCTAAAAAGCTGACTATCGTTCAAAATTTAGTGTGATGTATTCTTCCTCAAGTGATATCGTGAATCGAAACTAGGAGACGAAGTTGTGGCAATAGTTCTGAATCCCGGTAAGCAACAAGACCAATCTCATGGAGAGATGTTCTGCTGGAACGAACTCCCCGAATTATTGTTGGTAGATGATTTGTTTGGTTCACAAAAAGATTGTCTACCTTCCATCCCAACCATTATTTCTGAAGATGAAGATGAGGATGAAGATTGGGATGACGATGAAGAATATGAGGACGAAGAGTTCGAAGATGAAGATGAAGGAGAAGAGTTCGAAGAAGGTGATGATGAGTCAGATGATGAGTCAGATGATGATGAGTACGAAGAAGATGAATATGAAGAAGAGGAAGAAGATGTAGAGGAAGACGAAGAGTGGGAAGAAGTTGATGATGAGTCAGATGATGAGTCAGATGATGAGTCAGATGATGAGTCAGATGATGAGTCAGATGATGAGTCAGATGATGAGTACGAGTACGAAGAGGAGGGAGAAGAAGAGGAAGAAGAATGGGAAGATGAAGATGAAGACGAATGGGAGGAAGAAGACTAACTCCTCGTTCATCCCAATCATCTCTTCGAGGCTACTTCAAAAATGCAAGCCTACGGCTGTTTCAACGAAAAGACGTTCACTCTGTCCATGTTAATTCCAGAAACTGCCCTCGTCGCGACACAAGTACATTGATGCTTTCATCATGAGAAACTCCTGAGAGTCGCCTCATAAGATCTTTCTGATCGATAATCGGTGTGTTGTCCATTTCGTAAATCCGATCCTTGATCTGCAGGCCACCCCTTTCCGCTGGCGACTCCTTACGAATCGCAACGACTACCGGAGCAGCCGGATTCGCTGGATCATCTCGAATCCCGATACCCCAGCGACCACGACTGCCTATTGGCAAGAATGCTTTTTCTTCGAGTTTTTTTCGAGACGCATTTGACTCATGAAATGCTGTCTCACGAAATGAAAACATGTCACCTACATTATTTGCAACTTGTAAGAGCGTTTGAAGAGTGACTACCAAGACAGGTTCAATGCCCTCGATATTAATCAGGTGAGCATCATCAGATGGACGGTGATAGTCTGAGTGTAGTCCCGTGTGGAACATGAGTGTTGGTACTTCTGCCTTCAAGAATGGATAATGATCAGAATCTGGAGTAATGTCCCAGTTGAAAATTAGTTCTAGTGATTCTTTTTCGTACCGATTGTTGGCACGAGTAACAAGTGTCTCGAGACCTGTCGCTGAACGCGCACCGAAAACGTTGAGTTGCCTGCGACGAAGCCGACCAATCATGTCGAGATTGATTGAGAAAATTATTTTCTTGTCATTAATACAATCGGGGCGATTTTTTATGAAGTATTTAGAACCCAGAAGCCCTTGCTCCTCACCATCCCAGAACGCGAGTAAAATTGTACGCCGGCACGGAACAGGTAATTCAGCGAGTGTCTCTGCTATTTTGATCAGACCAGCCACACCTGATGCATTGTCGTCAGCACCATTATGAACATATCCAAATGGACCAAAGCTATTCCGTTTGTTTCCATATCCCACATGATCGTAGTGTGCTCCGACAACAATAACTTCGCTTTGTAATACAGGGTCACTACCAGGAATGATTACCAAAACATTTCGAAGTGTTCCAAATCGTGTTGGAAACGACTGGAAATAACTCTTTTCAGCACCAGCCGGGATGAGTCCAAGTGGCATAATCTCTTGCTCAATGTAACTACTAGCGGCTCGCCCACCCCGACGGCCACCCTCACGCCCTTCGAACGCATCGTCCGCAAGCACTTGGATATGGTCTGCCACATCACTCGTATCAACAATAATTTCTGGTTCATTGCCTGAAACAATTTTTTCGAATACTGCTTGACTGCCAAACAGTGAAATCGCGCAAACCAACAGATGGTTCATATAGTGTCGGCAAATTGTAAAACCAGGCATTTCCATGCGGCCTCTTCAGTACCTCCTTGCAAGTAATCTGCTAGTGCCTCAGAATGACTCGCTCGAACATTCTCGTCTAGAGGAACTCGATAGTACCGAGTTTTCGTATAAGGAGAGGTGGCAGAGTGGTCGAATGCGCGTCTTTGCTAAAGACGTGACCGGTCAAAAGCTGGTCCACGGGTTCGAATCCCGTCCTCTCCGTTTTTTAACCTGCACCACATTTCGTACATCTCAGGACAACTCTGACATTTTCGATTCAAAATTGGAAACGCCCTGGCACAATTTATTCTCCAGTTTTGTTTACTCGGTGTCTTTGGAGTGCATAGCGACAGTTTCTCAAAGGGTGAAGCAAAACACTCGAACCCAAGGCAAAACATCGATTATGTAGAATAATCTTTCATCATATGCATCGTATGAGTTGACTTTTGCAGACCATTCTTACTCGTCAGCTTCTTACAGGAAGCACATTCTAAAAATTTTTGCATGCCGCGCACACGACGAATGTTATTCATCACGATCATAATTTGCACTTCTATCTACATGGGTATCTGTGCCTTCTTTTTCTTTTCGCAGCGCTCTTTCATTTACTTTCCTCGTCAGCAACAAAATAACACTGTCGATCAAATACAGGTGAACACTGATCAGTCTGTCGTCAGGCTTTCAGTAAGCAACCCGAAGAGCACACGAGCCATCCTCTACTTTGGTGGTAATGCGGAAGATGTATCATTGTCTCTACCTGAATATGCACGAATGATTTCAGGTGTTGCAATCTACATGGTGCATTACCGAGGGTACGGTGGCAGCACAGGTAGTCCCTCAGAAGCTAGTCTGCGGCACGATGCATTAGCCATTTACTGGCACCTCAAGGACAAACATTCCGACATTCTGGTTATGGGTCGCAGTCTGGGAACGAGCCTCGCAATCGGAGTGGCTGCGCAGTTTGAACCGAAGGGACTTCTTCTCATCACACCGTTTGACAGCATTCAGGCAATTGCTCAACGCGTTGCCCCATTCCTACCAATACGACTACTGCTCAGTGATCCGTACCGCTCAATTGATCTAGTATCAGACATTCAATGTCCAACGCTTGTTCTGGCCGCTTCTGATGACGAAATCATTCCGAAAGAAAACACGTTGCGGTTAGTAAAAAAGTTTCCTCCAGAAATCGCAACGCTACAAGTTATTCCAGAAACTGATCACAACTCAATTTCTAGCTCCACTCTTTACTGGTCGAGTACGTGTCGCTTTATAGAGAATGTTTTCGTTACACCCTAAAACCATATCTTAATTTTTTAGGAGTATCTGTACAAAAAATAAAGAAGTTTTGCGCATCGTACAGCAATAAAATCTGGCTATTCTTCCTCAGGATCCGTCTTGCTTCTTCTTTGAGGGGTTGATGACTCGTCGCGACGGAAGACTGCTACAACATCTTCAATAGGAACGACATAGAGCAGATTATCTTGTTCAAAATCTACTGGTATTGAATTCCGTGGATGGAACAAAACTTTGTCATATTTTTCTATCGGAAAGTCGGCATCGCGTTCAATTTGAAGGCTAACCTCGACAACCCTACCTGTAATCGTTGGGATTTCAGCCTGGTCTGGTAGGACAATGCCTCCACGAGTCTGATTTCTGCTCTCATCTTTCCGAATGAGAACACGCATGCCTAACGGTTCCACAAAATCATTGCCCCGCATCGATCTACACACCTCTCCTTACGAACACCTCGCCTGACCAACATCAACAATTTCAACACCGAATCACCAGTAGTTTGACCTGCCAAAGGGCATTCGGCTAGGGACGGCTTCAAAGAACGCCAACCAGAACGAAAACTTGTGTATACTGTTGGTTAATCTTTGTGTTTATAGAGAGGTTTGTGCCCCCACCAATCAACAGCAGTGTCATTCCAGCCATAGTCGAAACCTCGTCTTGGTTCTTTCGATGGCTTCCTGACAGTAAGGATTGTCCTTGGGTTCTCCTGATAGTTCCAGAATGCGTATAAATCACAGGCGTGGTGACCTGGTAGTCATTGCGAACAGACTGCCTGTACATCGCACATCTCCTGAGAGTCCATGGGAGACGAGTCCTGGGGGTCTCGTCTCGGCACTAATGCCCATTCTGCAAGAAAATAAAGGGGTCTGGATCGGTTGGGCTGGTAGTTCTGAAACAGACTGCATTCCTTTCGAGCATGATGGACTCTACAACGTCCCTCTTCATCTCTCGAGTAAGGAGGTACGTGATTACTACGAAGGTTTTTCAAATAGTACTCTCTGGCCGCTTTATCACGATGCCTGCCAGACTCCTCAATATGATCGCCAGTGGTGGGCTCCCTACGTAGCAATCAATCAACGATTTGCTGAATACGCTGCACGCGAAGCAGCGCCTAATGGTCATGTACTGGTTCAGGATTACCATCTTCAGCTAGTCCCAGGAATGCTTCGTGATCTACGTCCTGATGTTCGAATTGGTTTTTTTCTTCACATTCCTTTTCCACCAGTTGAACTCTTTGCTCAGTTACCTTGGAGGAGGCGAATTCTAGAAGGCATGCTTGGCGCGGATGTTATTGGGTTTCAAACTCGTCATGGAGCGCAGAACTTTGTTCGACTTGTAAATCGCTACACGTCACATCGCGGAAGTGGCCAAGCTGTCAACGTTGATGGAAGAAAAGTGCTTGCCAAGGAATATCCGATATCAATTGACTACGACAGGATCGAGTCGCTCGCCAGTGATCCCAAGATTATTGAACATGCAAAAGCCATCCGGTCCGACCTTGGCGAGAATCGGACAATCATGCTCGGCGTTGACCGCCTTGACTATACGAAGGGAATCGACCAGCGTTTACGTGCGGTGTATGAGATTTTCGATAAGGGCAACCATACCGTAGATGACCTTGTATTGGTTCAAGTAAGTGTTCCGTCTCGTGAAAGTGTTGATGAGTACATTGAAGTACGGGACAGGATTGAAAAACTTGTTGGGCATATTAATGGTGAATTTGGGACTGTAGGGTCAGTGCCCGTACATTACCTTCGAAGAAGTCTTCCTATAGAAGAACTCGTCGCCTATTACTTAGCTGCTGATGTCATGCTTGTAACACCTTTTCGTGATGGAATGAATCTTGTTGCGAAAGAGTATGTCGCGAGTAGAAAAAATGAAAAAGGTGTATTGGTTCTGTCTGAGTTCACCGGATCAGCCGTTGAACTTGATCGGGCAGTATTGGTTAATCCTCATGACATCGATGGCATGGCTGCCACTATTGAAAAGGCCATCACGATGCCTGCTCAAGAACAGACTCGCCGTATGCGGAGCCTTCGGCAACGAGTCCGAAAGAGAACCGTCTACACTTGGGCATCAGACTTCACGCATGCCCTTGATGCAGAGCAGCCACGCCCTTCATCAACT
>Ga0114919_10003714_pt1 | contig 12291 bp, 28 predicted proteins | sample BlataG_FD_88682 | JGI IMG/M metagenome (GOLD analysis project Ga0114919, IMG submission 88682) | Deep subsurface microbial communities from Black Sea to uncover new lineages of life (NeLLi) - Black_00105 metaG | ecosystem: Environmental > Aquatic > Marine > Oceanic > Sediment | place: Atlantic... | reverse complement strand
TTCAATTCATCTGCGTGCTGAAGCACGCAGCTTTCTTGAAATGTCGATAACTAAATAAACGGAGAAAAGTTATTAAGTGGAGAGTAAAGTTATAGAGGCATATCCCTGTTTTGGTATAAAACATGTTACTACAAGATATAAAATATTGTTAGATAATTGCGGTGCTCCATTGGGTTTGTATGATTATAAATTAACTTTTCCTGATGAATATTTAGATTTTTTGGACAGAATAGAAGATAGAATTTTCTAACTCTCGGTCCCGAATTGGACCAAATAAGTTTTTACGCTTCGATAGCTCAGTCTGGTTTTAGAGCGTTTGCCTGTTAAGCAAATTGTCCTCGGTTCAAATCCGAGTCGGAGCTTTCATTACATAATTTAATTAAAACATCAGCATATATGGCTGAAGATATGGGTGGAAATCCCATCTTGGTGACCTTATTTTTTCGCAAAGAAAAAATAGTATCACTGCTATAATGTATTGAGGTAGATTATGAAAGGAAAGTCAATGATGTCAGACAAAGTATTAGAAAAGATGTTTCGTAAGAATAATGAGAAGAAGATGAATTATCATTTAAAAATTCTCAATTATTTTTGGGAGAATTGGGATGAGTTAGCGGAGAAGCAGGAACGTGCTATTGATGGAGAAATTGATAATTTTCATAGTTATCCAGAGGCTTATATTCCAACTAAGATTTATCGTCTGATGTGGCCTGACACTGTTGATTATTTGAATGTTATGTTATGGGATATGTGTGAATACAGAAAAACCGTGAAGGGCAAAAAAAGGTTGACTAGAACGAAATTCGTTAAAAAATATTTGGAGTATATGGGATTAAACTAATTAGTTTCTTTCGGTCCTCTTAGCATTGGACCAATAATTTTTCGCGAAAAAATCATAGCACCCTTGTTATGTTGAATGTTGTCATTCTGGAGGGTATACAAACTGGATATCTTCTGAACGATTAAAAACGATAGATGAATATTATTATATGAATGATCTTGAAGAGAACATAAAAGATAGACTTTATTGATTATTTCGCAAAAAAAATACTTCACTGCTATAATGAAATAGTAAGGAGACATAAAATGTCAAAGAAGAAATGGTCGTTTGCTGGGACTGCTGAAGAAATGGGTTGTGTAGGAATGGTATTGTGTTGGTATATTGATGATGCAGAAGATTGTCAGTTGGCTGGCAATATAATCGAAAAAATTCCACATCTCATTAGCGGAGAATGGAACATGTTTAGTGAAAAAGAGATCTGGTATATTTATGATGCTTTAGGTTCTTATCCTAAACGGTTTGAGTTTGAGTTTTTGAATAATATTTATCTCAATATTCCTAGTATTTCATCCCTACGCTTGAAAAAAGCCAAACAAGGATAGCACCATTGCTATAATGTAGTAAACAGGAGAACAGCGTATGTCAGATGTAGCATTATCAAGCAAATTTCAAAAGATTTTTGAGAAGGTGAAGGCTCAAGAGTTGGAGTGTCATTTGGCCATTCTCAATTATTTTTGGAAACATTGGGACGAGTTATCGGAGAAGCAATTGTTATATGTGGAAGGACAGAACATTCAATATTCCAGAATTCCTTATAGCTCATACTATTATGGATGTTTTAATAGCTCATACTATTATGGATATTTTATTCATGAGTTTTCTAATATTTTTCCTGAAGACATAGATGATATGATGATTGACCTGTCCATTAAAGAACCATTGAATGAATTACTTTGGCATAATCGTAAGTATAGAAAAAAAGCAGGCAAAGGTGGTAAAAGGATGACAAGAGACGAATTGATAGAACGTTATTGCGTACACATTGGTGTATGACGAAATGAGATACTACGAACCTGACATTCCAAAATTCAAAACTGGAAATAGAGTAAGTATTAGAGATGAATATCGTCACCGTTTTAGAGCATACGGAGGTAGAGTCATGAGTGTTTCTGTTTGTCGCGATACACGGTTTAAGGGTAGCTCGTATTGGGTATTATTAGATGGCTGTTCTAAAGTATGTTATCTTGATGAATACATATTAACTTATTCTGATGAATACAGTGATTTTTTGGAAAAAATAGAAGATAGAATGTAATAATGAGATAGTTCTCTTGTGGCGGAATTGGTAGACGCTATTATCAAAGAATTAGGTGCGAGTTCGTTTCGAGGCGAACGTAGACCACGGGTGGTAGGCCCGGTTCGTTGCAGGTTCGAGCCCTGTCAAGAGAATTCGTCAGGCATTGACACGAACAATTTCCGATACATATGTATAATTGGCCCCGTAAGGCCGGAGAGGAGTTGTTCCTATGTTCCATGAAGACATTTCCAGTCAAGGTCCAGGAGAAAGATTATTTCGGGCTATTTCTATTATTCTTGATGAAGCGTATAAAATTCAGGATGAAGAAGTAAGATGTAATGGTGATTTATCATTTGCTAAAGAATTTCAGAGTGTAAAAACATGTTCTGTCAGAGGTGCAGGTCATGATTATGCGATTATGAGGTTAATTGAAGAAAAATTTGATAGAGTTGCTGTTATTAGTCAAAGTGCTGATATGATGCGTATGATGAAGCGTCAGATGGAGGATCGTGGTATAGATGAGAAGAAGTATGAATTATTCGATAACAATACTGATAATTTGCGTGGCATGAAAGGCTTTGATGCTGTGATTGTAAATTGTTCTTTTATGTTGAGTGAGAGTAAAAGGCAAGATATTTACAATGCATTTTTACATATAGCATCGAGTGGTGTTCCTTTTTTCTTTATTTTTATCCAGTAAGTTTATTTCTTTGATGCTATAATGACAAGGTTAACAATGCATAAGTTTAGAGTTGGAGATAGAGTAGATATCAGTGAAAAGTATTGGTATCGTTATCGTAAATACAGTGGTATAGTTGTTAAATTGATTCCACCTATTTCCGCACCCCACGCACTTAATGGCGATGTATCGTATCTCGTGTTATTGGATAATTGTAGTAGTCCTTGTCGCATGTATGGGTATGAGTTAGTTCTCGATGATTACTCGGAATTTCTCGCAAAAATAGCAGACAGATTGAGGTGATAATGCATATATTCAAAGTCGGAGACAGAATAATTATTCAAAAAGAATATCATGAGTTTTATAGTGTGTACAAGGGGGAAGTTTGTGGTGTGCCGGGATATCACAGTACATTTTATAGTGTACGATTAGATGGTTGTTCTCTTTCATGTTATATTCCTGAAGAACAATTGGTCTTGTCTGATTCATATTTAGATTTTTTGGACAAAATAAAAGACAGGATGTAAAAATCATCCTTGATGCTATAATGAAGTATTAAGTGTTGTTCCATTTACATAATAGAAGGAGAAAAAATGAAGAAGAACACAAATGAGAGAACGATGGCAGTAAGATTTATTCAGATCGGATTGATTCTCATGGCGATTTTATGTATGGCTTGTGGTAATGTGAAACCACATGAATTACATAACTTCAATCATGCGGTAAATAACGCTATTCAGTTGCGTCATTATGAGATGCATCAAAATGGCCATCCTCACAGTCATGGCAATTGTGGTTGGCCACATCATCATTGATTTTTTATAACGTGATAGAGTAGACAAAATGATATTATGGTATATCGTAATTTGGGTTGCATGTAGCATCCCAGCCTTTTTCTTAATCATGTTAAGTCGCAGGTGGTCTGGTACTGAATGGACAAAAAAGCACTATATTTTTTGGATATTGGCCTGTTTGTTGTTTGGCCCATATATATTATATACAACGCTGAAATGGTGGCATAATCAATATAAAGGTTAGAAGGAGAAAACGATGATATTATGGATTGTTTTAGGATGGATAGCATGTGGAATCGCGTCATATATATTTACGAGGGTTGAGTATGCGATTATTGGTACACCATGGATACATCGATATAGCGTTCATTATGGATTGATGGCGTTGCTCGGTCCAGCCTCATTAATATCGTATATTTTAGTTGCTATATATCTGTTTTTTATATGGTTATTGAATGCTGATACAGACGATCCAAATAGTTGGTGGAACAGAAAAGCAAAATTTTAGAAGGAGAACAAATGATTGATATACTGATACTTGTTGGCGTATGGCTTGGTATGGGTTTTTGTGCTTATCCTCTCGTTAGATTAACAGAACACCTATTTCAAAAAGAATGTTGTTTGTCTTACGACCGGTCATATGAAGAATGGACCAATTACAATTCATTAGTTTGGATTATTGTATGTTTAGCAGTTGGTCCAATTGCTTTGTCCTGTTTTATATTGTTTTCGTTTATAAGTTTTATTGCATATAAAAGCAGTTGTATCAAAAAAAATCGCAGAGAAAATAAAGATAGTTGGTGGGGTAGAAAAGCGAAATTTTAGAAGGAGAACACGATGTATAAAATTATATTTTGTATTGTAATAGCATTAACATTAATAGGTTGTAACCATGATCCGCACCGCAATTCTCGTGGAGAAGCATCAAACCCGGATAACTGTTATACAAATGGAAGTCTTGTTAATCCCGATGATTGGGTAAGGCATGAACCCACAGGAAATATAGGTAAAGTGTATAGTGCTAGTTCTCGCAAATTGATTGACGGAGAATGGAGAGATAGGATAACGGTAGAGGTTCATGATGGTACTGCTTATGTCGGTTGTATTTTGTATAAGAGTGTAGAACTGGTAAAGATAAAGAAACCTGATTCTATTAAGTCAAATGAAAGAGTGGAGATCCCATTTAAACCATGATAATGGTGGAACAAGAAGTCGAAATTTTAGAAGGAGAAAATTATGATTTTATGGATTTTAGGATGGATTGCTTGTGGTATTGTTGCTTATATTTTGTTAAAACTATCCGTATATATCATTCGTATTAATGGTAAGTTGGAAAATTTTTGTATAGGACCAGTGTGGAGGTATAGGGATACACTCTATTATACCATAGGATGTTTGATATGTGGCCCTTTTGCTTTATTTGTGAGCATACTGCTTACTTTTGGGACGCTGCTCTGTCATGGTGTTGAAAAATATAATGCTTGGGATCGGTATCCAAAAATAAATAATAATAAAAAAAGTTGGTTTGATAAAAAATCTCCATTTTGATGCTATAATGTGATATGTTGTATAATCGTTCATATTGAACAGAAGGAGAATGAAATGATGTGGTTAGGGAATTTGTTGATCTGGCTTGGTTGTGGTATTTTTAGTTATTTGTTGATTAAGTTCGTTATACGCAATCTTAATCATAAAATGGAATGTATTATGAAAAAGGATAATAATCTCGAAAAGAAACCTTGGACACGACGACGTGCAACTATTTATTTCATTGTATGCCTTCTAACTGGAATGTTAAGTTTACGGTTAGTTTTTGGTATGATTTGTGGATTTTTCATATTCTATATTATATATAGTATTCATCGTTCTATCAAAAACATAGATCTAAATAAAGACACTTGGTGGAATAAGAAAACAAGACTATAGAAGGAGAATAAAATGTTACCTATATTAGGATGGATTGTCGCAGGTATAGTGTCGTATATTCTGCTTAGAGTGAGTTTTTATTTTTCTGATTTGGCTTTATGCCTGGATTTCCCCGGTCACACCATAACAGTATGGACACGATTTCATACTGCTGTTTGGATGACTGGGTGTATACTTTTGTCTCCTGTCGCACTGATGTTTGGTGTAGTATTCAGTATCGGGTCTTATCTCATGTATAGGTTTGAGAAGGCAAAAAAGGACGTAAAAAACAAAAAAAAAAGTTGGTTTGACAAAAAATCCCCATTCTGATGCCTATAATGACATAGAGGAAAAGTCGGACGAATAGCCAAATAGTAAATATGTCCAAATTCGTCAAACTTTTAGATTTGTCAGAACCTCTCAACAATGTAAATGAGAGATTCTCTGACAAAGATTATATCGTTCTTTTGATAAGCCTTTTTCAAAGAGCAAGAATATCAAGAAGAAAAAGAAAGTTGTATTATATCGCAATAGCCGTAATCGTAGTAATAGACGAAAGGAATAAGAAAGATGAAGAAGGCGTTAATTCTGGTTGACATTCAAAATGATTTTCTCCCTGGTGGGAATCTGCCTGTTCCGAATGGAGATGAAGTAGTTCCTGTTGCGAATGAGATTATGTGGAAATTTGATTTAGTCGTTGCCACATATGACTCTCATCCTGAAAACCATGTCAGTTTTGCCTCAAACCATCTTGGAAGAGAAGTTCTTGATGTGGTTGAAATAGACGGAGTTCAGCAAATTCTTTGGCCTATTCATTGTGTTTCTTTTAAGCACGGCTGGCAACATCCTGACGATCTCCAATTTCTTGATTTGGAAGATGAAAAAAGAAAAGGCAAACAATTAAGAGTAATCTATAAAGGGACGGATTCACGAGTGGATGCTTATTCCGGATTTGCTGGTTTTGGAAATAATTTGGATAAAGAGAATTCCACATTGGAGAAGATTTTAAAAGAACTTGAGATTGATGAAGTTTACATTATGGGACTAGCAACTGATTACTGTGTAAAATCCACAGCATTGGATTCTGCCAAATTGGGATTTAAGACATTTGTAATTGAAGATGGATGTCGTGGAGTTGAGGCTAATCCTGGTGATGTTGAAAAAGCAATTGAAGAAATGAAAGACGCTGAAATTGAGATAATCAACAGTAAGGATATTTGAAATGAAAGTGTTGCTTGTCAGAATTCAGTATAAAGATGAACGGTTGATATCGTTTATCACCGATTTTCCCGACTTGACAAAAAGTCCTATGTGTCCTTTTTCAAAAAACGAACCTAAGATAAAAGAGCGAGTTAGAGAACTTTGGGATAGGGAGAATGAAGAATCTGGCACTCATTTTGTTCTTGACAAAGGAACTCCGCAGGAAAGACGTAGTGATAAAATTCCAGAAGATGCCGTATGGTATATTACGATGTTGGATCTACTCAAACATGGTATGGTGTCAATCGAGCAGAGAGGAACCAAATGTGATTTGGTTCCGAAAAAACACAGACCGGCACTAAAAAAGATTTTTGCAGAAAGAAAAAGGAAGTTGAAATGAAAAAGATTTATTTAGTTTGTCCAGTGAGAAATTGTCCTGATGACATTCGTGAATTGATGGATGCTTATGTTCGTGGATTAGAGGCATCTGGTAATTGTAAAGTTCATTATCCACATCGAGACGCAAATCAGCAAGGGAGTGCTGATGAAATTTGTAGGACACATGTTGAGGCAATGGCGATATGCGATGAAGTCCATTTTTGGTGGGATCACGAAAGTAGAGGAAGTTTGTTTGATTTCGGGATGGCTTATATGTTGAGGTATATGAAAACAGGAATACATATAAGATTTATTTTTGCGAATAGGGAGACATACGAGAGAATTGATACGACAGGTTACACAAAATATTTGCTTGAGTTAACCAAAAAGGATGAAGGAAAAGAGGGAGATAATCCAAGTGAAAGGGAAGAAAAAATGGCTGAAAAAGAGTTGACACAGATGTTTAAAAAAATGTTCGATGAGAAATTGGGATATTATCTTGAGATTGCTGATTATTTTTGGAAGCATTGGGATGAATTGGCAGCAAAGCAGGAGTTATATGTTCTTGGTGGTGGAGATGCTGGTAGTGATCCATCTTTTAAGAATAAGCCATTGGAATTCATTTCTTATGAGATATGGAGAAATATGTTTGATATAACAATAGAAGATTTGGATGCAATGTTATATCATAATTGTAATTGGAGAAGGAGGCCTGGAAAAGGTAATTTTCATAAGATGACAAAAAAAACATTTGTTGAAAAGTTCTGTTATTATTTCGGTTTGGCTTTGCCAGAAGAGCATAAATATACAAAAGAAGATTAAAGATAGATTACAATGAGCAAATTTCCAATTGGTGATAGAGTCCGTCATGTCGATGATGAAACTTTAAAAGGTATTATAATTGATTTTGACCTTTGGGATAATTGCCTTGTTCAATGGGATGGTGAAATTGAAAACGAATATATTCGTTTTGGCTTTATGCCTAAATTTCTTATTTTAGATGAGGGTTTCTCGGATTTTCAAGATAAAATCAAAGACAGACTTTAATTTTTTGGCAAAAAATGTTGTAACACCTATAATGTAGAGAAGGAGAACAAAAATGGCTAAATTCACATTTACTATGATTTATCAGGGTGAGGTTGAGGCAGATAGTGAACCAGAGGCAGTAGCCTATGCTTATGAAATTGCTGGTGATAATGTCGGATGTATGGACATTGTAGTTTCTGAACCAAACGAAGAATTACCAAAGGAGAAATAAAATGGGAGTGGATAAATCAGATTATTGGGATTTCACATGTGATATTTGTGGCGAAGGGTCTCAAGGATGCTATATTGCCGATGGCCCTGAGAATCACGGGATGTATGAATGCGAACATGAACATCATTTTTGTAAATCCCATATGGAAAAAAGTTTTGATATGGAAGATTTTGATATGGAAGATCTAGATGCTTTTTTGGCGGCATCCAAAGCTTCTAAAGATCGAGATGCAATTTTGTCGGGATACGATGACATAAAAAAGGAATCATTGGGTGAATCTGATCCTGATGATTACATAAAAGAACAGAAGATGAACATGTTGTTAGAATATAATGTTTTTGAAACGATTCCGGAACAATATTGTCCTGTGTGTTATAGTTCTGCTGTTGCTTTGGCACTGAAGAATGTTAAAACTACTAGAAAATTTTTCAAGAAGCCAACTTTCAGGACTATCCAAATTTCTCCATTTTTTCAAGATGGAAAAATTGAATGGTGTCACGGCGATTCTGATTATGGAAAAAGCAGAATAAGTTCTGATTATAGTCCAGGTTCTACCGAAGTTATGTCTGAAATATTTGAAGATTATATGAAATATCTTGTAGTTGCTATGTTTTCTGGCGATGTCGAAGATGATGGGCAATATGCTGATTGGACGTTAAAAGAAGTTGTTGAATTTGCGGAAAAATTAAAAGAGAAGGAGAAATAAAATGGCTAAATTCACATTTACTATTCAAGGGACAATCGAGTCACCTTCACAACCAGAGGCTTTCTATACTTTGACTAAAGCGGTCGCTGACCTTAAGGTGGTTGAATTCTTGATTGTTCAGGTCGATGAGGGACATACAGGTCCAACATCGAGAACACCAAACACCATTCCGAGGACATGATTAAAAAATGGCAAAAAAGAAAAGCAAAAGGATTGAGAAATTTACCCCACCAGAAAAACCTTATCATATCATTGTAAAATACACTGAAGATAAAGAAGTGGTCAAAAAAAGCAATCCAAATGACAAGTGGGATAATGGAGAACAAGAAGTATCCTTTAATATTAAAACTGTTCACGCAACAGAACCAGACGATGGATGGCCTCACAGTGTTGAAGTTGCTTTCAATCCAGAAGACCACTTAGGAAAAAGAGTATATGTAATTGTTGTAAGATATGATACCGGTGACACTTTTGGGAGAACATATAATACTTGGAAAATCCCAGAAGTTGTATTGACGATGGAAGAAGCAGATAAAATATGTAAAGCAATCAAGTATGACAAGTATAATGGATATGTGTCTTGGAAGGGATATTTTGAGAATTTCAACAGTGTTGATTATGAAAGTTTTGAGTTGAGAATATGAAGAGAAATGTAGTACGTTAAAAGTAGTACGTTAAAATACGGTGACAGGGAGCATAAAACTGATGATGAAGGAGACGCAAAATGAGTAAAATGATTGATAAGTTTGTAGCAAGAACCAAGAACCAACCTGAACAGAAGAATAATGGTGCGTTGCCAGTTGGTTCACCAATGTATTATTACTGTCAGTGGTGTGGACATAGTTCTGATGTTCTGCCAGAGGGATATTATGCGGCTCCTCCAAAAAAAGTATGTGGAGAATGCCAAAAATTAATTGATTTAAATTTGATGGAAAAAGCAATGGATAGCGTATAATGTAATAGAAATATATCTCCGTGGCTGGGCCATGGTCTGATTCCAATCCAGACCTACCGGATTCGATTTCTGGCGGGGATGATTTAAGTAGGAGTGGCCAGGGTGCCCACAATACCAACGACGGTTCGACTCCGTTATTTCACACGGAATGTGATTGGGTGTTTTTCGGTTCGATTCCGGAACATTCCTAATTTGAAGAAAAAACTATTAGAAGATTATAGGGAATTCCAAGAAAGAATAATAGATAGACTCGGACAAAAAGAAATAAAACGTATATCATAATAGAGTAAGACTATGAAGAAACTAGTGAAAGTCTTAGATTTGAATTTACAAATTGGCGACAGAGTTCATCACGTTTCTCAATCAGAAATTAGTGGAAGACAGATAGTTGGAATAGTCAAATGGGTGAGAAGTGGTTGCGTTGGAATCCTATGGGATGGACGATATGATAGTTGGAGGTATGGGCTGAATGAAGAGATGTATTTTAAAATTGATGATTACGCAGATTTTCAAGAAAGAATAAAAGAAAGATTAGGATGAGTAAATTCAAAGTCGGTGATAGAGTTCGTGAACAAAGTCTCTACGGTACAGTCATCGGTTTCACCCCAAATAAATGCTGTATTGTCCAGTTTGATGAAACTCCTTTTCTACGACAACATCGTGATTATTATAGCAATCCTTTTCTTATCTTGGTGGAGTCTGGACCATGGTCGGATTTTGAGGAACGAATAAAAGAAAGACTCTTTTAATTTTTTTGCCGAAAAATTTACACCCGACGACTATAATGTAGTGAAAAGGAAAAAAGATGAAGATCATTCAAACGATGAGTGTTGTGTGTGGGAATAAAGCCTGTAATGCAAAATGCCCTTTTTGTATCTCTAAACAAACTGGAAATCAACCAAAAACATGTCCATTTCCTAACTATAGAAATTTCGATATAGCCGTTGATTATGCGAGACAATGTGGGGTAGATAGCGTCCTACTAACTGGCGTTGGAGAACCAACACTGTTCCCAGATTATGTCGAAGGAATATTGACTCGTTTAGATATTAGAAGTCGTAATCTTGATATGAAAATATTCCCATTTAGAGAATTACAAACAAATGGGATTAGAATGGCAAAAGGGGAATTAGATGACGAATTGGAGTATTGGCACAGACTAGGATTGACTACAATCGCTTTGTCAGTATGTCATTATAACCACAATTTTAACTATTCAATTTATCTTCCTGATGGTGGATACTTTGATTTGGCAAAGTTAATTGAAAAACTTCGTGATATTGGTTATCTCGTCCGTTTGTGTGTAATGGGGATGAAGGGTGGCATTGATAGTGTTGATAAATTAAAGCGTCTTATTGAATACGCAAAATTATTTAAAACATCTCCTGATGATATCGGCATTCAATTGACATATAGAAGAATTACAAAGCCGGAACATACTTGTGATGACGAAATTACTGATTGGGTCAATGAACATTATATTGATGATATGGATTGGGATAGAATTCATGCCTGGGTTGAGAGAAAAGGAACATTGTTGATGAACCTTATGCATGATGCAAAAATTTGGGATATTGATGGACAGAATTTGTGTATGTCTACTTGTTTGACGGAGAGTCCTGATCCTGATAAAATTCGTCAAGTGATTTTTGGAAATGATGGACATTTAAGATATAGTTGGCAACACCGTGGAGCGATATTGCTATGAGTGCAAAATACGAAACAATGAAGCATATCATGGTTGTCCAGACTTTTCTTTGTGAAGTTATGAAAGAACTGTTGCGTCGTTCTGTTGCTCATGACGATACGAAGTTAAATCCTCCGGAAGAGGACATATTTGAGGTATATACCGCTAAATTGAAAGATTGCACTTATGGTTCAGATGAGTATAAGCAATATTTGGCAGAAATGAAACCGGCCTTAGACCATCATTATAAGTGTAATCGACATCATCCTGAACATTTTGATATTGGGATTAAAGGTATGAATCTCATTGATTTGATTGAAATGCTCTGTGATTGGACGGCTGCTTCAGAGAGACATGCTGATGGTGATATATGGAATTCAATAGAAATCAACCAAAAACGATTTGGGTATTCTGATGAATTGAAACAAATTTTGCTAAATACAGTAGACGCATTAAATTTAGAGTAGTGATATTACTATGAATAGATTTACCAAACATAAAATAGATGATGATGAAAAAGTTGCCATAGGATGTGCGTCGATATTGATCATGGTCGTAATCATATTTCTTGGTTGGCTGATATGGTATATAGACCACACAGAAAACACTCCAGATGTTGGTGATATTGTTGCTTTTAAAACAGAGGTTCTT
>Ga0114919_10003713_pt1 | contig 12293 bp, 11 predicted proteins | sample BlataG_FD_88682 | JGI IMG/M metagenome (GOLD analysis project Ga0114919, IMG submission 88682) | Deep subsurface microbial communities from Black Sea to uncover new lineages of life (NeLLi) - Black_00105 metaG | ecosystem: Environmental > Aquatic > Marine > Oceanic > Sediment | place: Atlantic... | reverse complement strand
GGCAGACTAGAGTTTTGGTTTCTGTGTTGTTCTTTTTTGCTTTTAGTGTTTTGATTGTCCAGACGTTACCAGGTTTGAAGGGGTTGATTGATGTGTCTGCTTATCTTTTGGCAAGAAGATACGGTGCGGTAAAAGGGCTTGGTCGCGAGAATGCGTTAGCGGTATTTAAACACTTGCTCTGCATCGTCTGCTCCTTGGTTTTCTACGGGCTTTATTTTCCATTCCTGACCAGTTTTCACCCAGCGGTTAATGGTATTGCCCTGATAGTAGTGCTTGTTTTGACGTTTTTCCTGCTTCTTAGAATTTTCTCTATTTTGTCCCCTAAGTTCCTTGAGTGGCTTGCGAAATCGTAGAATCCGTGCGAAAGTTTAAGCGCACTCAAGAAACGTTTCCAGCTGTTCAGAATAAAATCTTGAACTTGATTTCTGTTTTCTTGAACTTTCAGAAGTGTATTGTTATCAATTGCCTTTTTGCTGTTTCTTCAAATGTGTGAATTGGCAGCGTTTTGGCAGCATTTACCATGCTTTAATAGTTCATGTCGCAAAGCGCGCGTCAATATGGTTCCGATCCTCGGAATCTTGAAAGTATACATGTGCCTTCTTCTGTAACGTATGGATCTAACTTTTCATTTCGTGCGCAAACGTTTTATGGATGATGACTTATGGGATTTGAGGATGCAGGATGCGCGTAAAAGCTGTGCTCTTTGATTTTGGGGGAACCCTCATAAAGACTGCAGAGGCCCCTGAAATTTACAGGAGAATTCTCAAACGTTTTGGAGTAAATGTTACATCTGACGAAATTCTCAAAGCCCATCGAGCCAACGAAAAAGAATTTGACATTGCCAAAGGTCAACTTGAATTCGGACAAGATTTCTGGATTAAATGGAATCTCAGAATTTTGGAGAGAATAGGCATAACAGAAAACATAGAGTACCTGGCTCAGAAAGTCGACGAGTTATGGTGGGATCATGTAGATCTGGAGGTCTATTCTGACGTATTCCCGATGTTAGCCCAGTTGAGAACTAATGGTGTGAAGCTTGGGCTAGTAACTAACGGGCTTAAGAGAGATTTTTGAGTATTTATTGAAAAGAATGGAATTAGCCGATCGCTTTGATGTCGTTGTGGGTATGGATACCTGCGACAAAGCGAAGCAGGATAAGGAGATCTTCCTATTTGCCCTCAATAAGCTTGGCATCCATCCCGAGCAAGCTCTGTTTGTTGGCGACTCGGTGAAAAACGATTATAAAGGGGCTGAAGGGGCAGGAATGAAACCTTTAATCATTGATCGAGAGGGGAAAGCCCCATCAAACGTTGACAAGATTGAAAGTCTAACTGCATTGTTGTCTCTTCTCGACGAAACCTAGCTTTACTGTGTGATGCGCGGAACCCTGAACATGTCAAATCTCTGATGACCCCTTCACACGTCAATTATGTCGATGTTGAGGCGTCTTCCTGCGAAGTCGGGCAGGCTTCTCCGCTTCAACTTTTTAACAAAGATGTGAAGCTTCACCTTGGCGTGTTTAAACTTGGATACAACTGTTGCAATTGGGCTTTGCGGGTCAATTGGCATGTTTAGAAATCTAATTCCTTCTTTTAGAGCAATGTTGTCTACGTGCTCTATGAGTCTCGCAATGCTTTCAATGTCCTCGTAAGCTGATGTAGTTAAACTATAGCTCTTGAGCGTCTCACCAGGCTTAGGAATGCCCGGCATCTCTGTGAACAAACCCAATATTTTCGTCGTAAGGGAGAGCATCTTCATCCTCCAATTGAATTTCTCCACGGTAAATCTCACTATTTTGTTGTAGTCCCAATATCCTAGACAAGCCTTAACGTCTCCGTTTTCCTCGAGAACTTGAATGTTCTGTAGGTTGAAGAATGGCATTCTCTCAACGTATTCCACGAAATCTTCGATTTCGAAGGGTGCAAAGAAATCATAATCATGAAATGTATTGTTGATTAGATCTACTACCTTCGGAACGTCGTCCTCAACCATACTCCTTACAACACCATCTCCTGTGTCCAGATGTTTCTTGTACACCATCAAAGAAAATACTGCGCAATCTTTCACCCGTCTAAATCCCATGTTTGCGACTAGGTTCATTGAAGGAATATTCTCTTCAGTAACGATGAGGTATATTAGATCAACATCTCTCTTGAGTGCGAACTGTTCTAGGTTTGTGTGGAGTTTTTTTGCAATGCCTTTTCGTCTATGTTGTGGGTCAACCATTAAACCATACAGAAATGCAGTTTTTAGCGGTCTACCTCCAACAAACGTATCCCTCACAGCACAGCCAGCAGAGCCAATAATCTTATCATTCTCCACAGCCACGAAAACGCGCCAGTCTTCATAGGGTTTGGATCGCGCAAAGTAGTCAGGTGAGCTATCGAGGCCAAGGATCAGATTGGCGCCTTGGGGACATTTTCTCTGAAGTAGAATCAGAGAATCGTTGTCTTCTTTGGTCGCCTCTCTAATGCCTATCATAGGTAACTCCCATGCTGCAAACCCTCAGCGCTTCCATAGTAGAGACAAACAGTCACACATCATATCTCAGATATGGCTTTATTCACCAATTCCATAGGAAGTAGCTCAAGACCCTAGCTCAAAACTTGAATCTTAATTGCACACGTGTCTAGAAGAATGTTACCTTCTTTCAAATGCCTTGCTTAGCACCCAGATCCCTGTTAATATGACAATGATGGAAATCCAAGGTACATCGATGCTTAAACCGCCAACTTCGTTTGCGATTCCAACCAAGCCAAAAATCAGTATGAGTCCACCTACGAGCAAAGGCCAAAAGTGCACTCTCACCTCAAAACTCCACCTGCCTCTGAATTGGTCTATATATTAACCATAAATAACTTTCTACGCGAGCAACGCATACGTTTGTTTGCGATGAGATCTTCATAAATCCTATGATTATAGATTGGGGACTTAAATGTTCAACGCCGTGTATGCAATTCGTCAGTAGCCTTGTTGTACAGCGGAACTCACTGTTGTGCAAGTGCGTCTTTCAGTTTTTCAGGGTTCTTCAGGAACTCTTTAAGATAGTTCTTCATCTTCTTGAAGGGCACTCGGATGTACTCTGTGAAGAGCGGTGTTGGTTGAAGATAACCCTCTTTTGTAAGGAAGAAGAGTGGACCAACAGTGTCGCGAATCAATGTGCATTTGACATTCTTGACGCCCGTTTCCTTCTGAGCCCAACACCTATGATGACCGTCTAACACTGCATATAAATTCTTTTTAGGATGCTTAACTACAAGTAAGGGTCTGATTTCCTTTCCAGACTTTATCGCTTGTATATAGTGTTCTACTCCCTTTCCATAGACTTTCCTGTCCGCTACGATCTCCGCTATGTCGATCCATTCTTCACGCATACACTGCACCAAGTTAACAACTTGAATTCTATCTGCCACTTCAAAAACCTATTACAAATGAATATCGATTACGACCTATTTTAGACATATTGATGATGTCTAAAAGCTGCACGCAAGGTGTATGACTCATTTGCTGGAATGCGTCCCCTTCCGACTCTCAGACGCTTTGCAGATGCTCTATAGGTACGTAATCCTCAAGGACTTCTGACCTCTGCAAGACATCCTTCCACAATTCCAACCCTTTACTGGTTCTCCATTTCTGTGGTGCTGGCAATCCTAGAACCACCAACTTGTCGCCCTTCTTGATCTGCTCTGCAGTTATACACATACAGGTTTCCACATCTACTGGAGTAATTATGTCTGGGGCAATTGCAGCCAACCTTCCGTTTCTATAGGCTACAAGCACCTCGTTCTTAGCTTTAAACTCAAACGTGCTCTCTGCAAATTCGCGGTTTCCATGAAACCTTGCCTCGACAAATGTGAAACCAGCCTTTGTCTCCTGCCCAGCGCAGTCTACAAAACCTTCAAAGAGTTTGAAGCCTTCTGTTTCCTTCATAACCGCGTCTATAGGATCAGCAGCTAGCCTAAGTATTCTTCCAATTCGCATGGATCTCGACAAGCTGAGTTGAATTGGAGAACTCTTCGCTTGGACACCTGTTAAAATCCTTCTAGCAGTATAGGCGCTGTGATTCCATTCAGCGGCGAGGTTACGGGCGATCCTTTCTCCAGCTTTGGAGTCTATTATTTCCTTAACAATGATAATGTTCTTTGCGTGAAGGTCTGCAACTACCATTGGAGTTAATGATATGTCGTCGATTGTGTAGACTTTTAGATGAACTTCTGGAACAGACCTTCCAGCACCGTCTCCATCCACAATCGGAATATGACACCTTGCAGCGACGTCAACTGCCGCTAAAGTGTTGAAGCCTCCTAGCTCTACGGGAATTATGGCATGGCTGGAGAAGTTTTCGTATTCTTCCAGAGTCCTTAGGGTTCTTACTGCCGCGTCAGAATCATAGTCTATGGATGTTGTAGCGCCAACACAGGCAAAATTCACTACTTTTGCGCTGTTAGGTATCTCAGAGGGAGCCACAATTTCAACGTCGTAACCTTCAGAAGCCAGTTTGTCCACGATTTTGCGACCGGCAGCAGGGTCTCCTCCTCCCCCAGCAGAGAATATCGAAGAACCGTTCGCCAAATCTAATAGGTCTTGATGGTTCAGAGTTTTCAAACGTGAAATCACTAAGCTTGTTAATCCAGTTTGGACTATTTAGCACTATATATCAACGTACACGCTAAAATGGAACCTTGTAAAGGTCGGTATGAATCTTTGAAGCAAGATTGGCAACCACGCAAATCCCTGAACCAAAGCGAGTGCTCAGCCTTTGGCGCACGTATCGAAATCGTCGGGTCTATCTATTCCTCATATATAAGCAGCAGATTCTCATGCTTGCTGAGATAATCTTGTCCTTGCATTGTTGTGAGCAACGAAAGACCCCTGTCAGTGATCGTGTAAACCACAACCTTTCCATCTAGGGGAAGTTTTTCAACAAGGTTATGCGAAATCAGAAAATCTAGGTAGTTCTTCAGGACGCTACTTCTTTCGTCGACCTGATATAGAATGTTCTCGAATTCCAGAGGCCAAGAGACAAGAACTTCAAGAATGTTGAGGTACTTTTCAAGCTTTGAGAGAGTCATTCCGTCATCTCAATTCAAGTGTGTTGTTGGAGATAAATCTCTTAGGAATCATAAGTAGGGATTTTAAATATGCACCACCGAATGCATGCATGCATAAACGATTTTCTAAAAGTATAATGATCATTCAACACTCTTAACAGCCTTGATGTGTAGAGGAAAAAGGTAAAATCCTAAATTTTATTACATGATATAATGCTTCGACTATCAGTTACGATTTTCTTACTTTGTGGGAAGGCACCCATCCACTTTGTCCCTTCTGATTCATGCACCATATCCAACAGCTTTCTTCTTTGATGAATGTTAGCATTTCCCCAACTTCCACAGTCAGTTCAGACGAGTTGTAGTCAGATAGCATAGTGCCAGTTTGGTTTTCTTGTTGAATATATTTCTCTGGAATCCACGCACCTATCCCTTCTTTGTTTGTGCACCATACCCAACCGTTCTCTCTCTTGTCACTGACTGTGACTTTCTCTTCAGCCCTTAAGAGAATTGAATAAGGATACGATTCCTTATGTTCTATGATTACATAGTAATCTTCTTCATTTGTCATTTGTCATCTCAATATCTATCTCATGTTACAAAATTTATAGTATCTTCCACAAGCCATAAGATTTCATTCAGAGAAAATGATGAGCAGATTAGAAGTCATTCATTCAGGAATAGCGGAGAATATGAAAGATAAGAGATTAGCTTGTGGTTTGTGGATTATCCCTATTTTTTAGTATGCAAGCATAAATGTGCAAACACCAGTTTCACTCATATCTGAGAGCATCTACTGGTTTGCGTCTAGAAGCTCGCCAAGCAGGATAGATCGCAAATATTACACTGATTGCTACACCGAAGGCTAAGGCGCCTATAAGCACTGTTGGAGTAAGAATGGGGGTTATCGTCATCTCACCTACAGTAGCTGCTTGATTTCCCTCCTGCGCACCAAGAAGGCCTCCTCTGCTAAAAACTCTTGCAACTATGTTTGCTAATACCCAACCTGAAGCCACCCCGATTACTGCACCCATCAAACCAATAATTACAGCTTCACATAGGAAAATGAGAAGCACTGTTCGGCTTTTCATGCCCAACGCTTTCAATATTCCTATCTCTCTAGTACGTTCCATCAGAGAAACAATCATAATATTCATTATACCTATCCCCGCTACGAGAAGTGAGATACCAGCAATTCCGGCTAAGAATAGTTCTACACTGGAGAAAATATTCGAAACAATGGTAAGTACAGCTGTTGAAGAAATAACTGAGACTTGACCGCTAAAGGCTTCAGTTATGGCTTCAGAAACGGTTTCGATCGTTGTCTCGTCGTCATTTTCTAACTTCACAATTATCGTATTGCATTCATCTGTTCCAAAGAAGCTTTGAGCTTGTGAAATTGGAATGTAAATGTTGAAATCAGAGGGTCCAATGCCGAAACCTCCGATCTCTTTGAGAATGGCTGCAATGTGTCCGTTGTAGGTTTCATTCTTAGGCGGGGCTATTGGAACATTCGTTGTGTTTGTCCAAATTATCTTTATGGCATCTTCTGCGTCGTAGATTATTGTTCCATTCTGCCAGGGGTCGCTGATCCGTTTTCCGATTACGACCGTTTCGTTCTCAGGATTCAAGGGAATGTCTCCCCTTTCAGCTGCAAAGGTGCTACTGTAAATCTCTGCATATTTGTTGAAGTCTACGCCCACTACGTAGCTAATGAATGAGTTTTCATCTGATTCGATGTAGCCTATTTTTTGAATTATTGCTACAGACATATCAACAGCGTCTATTTCATCAATTATTTGCGTGTAGTTAACTAACAATTTAAAGTCAGACGGGGCTGAGAGCCCTGCACCAGGACTAAAGCCTCCTCCGGTAGATACAATTAACGTATCGGTTGCGAACCCTGTTTGAAGTTGCTCAGTTATGGTAACTTGGAGACCTTGGCTAATTGAAAGCAAGGCAACGATAGCTGCAATGCCAATGACTACTCCCAAGGTTGTTAAGCCTGCACGGAGTTTCCTTAGTTTTATTGCACCGAAAGCGTACGAGAAAACATCACTTATATTCATTCTAGTTCACCTTTTCTTGAACTATCAAGCCGTCAACCATGTACACCATTCTTCCAGCTTGTGATGCTATGTTCTGGTCATGTGTAATCACTATTGTTGTCATGCCTTTCTCTTTGTTCAATCTATTGACAAGTCCCATTATTTCATTTGCAGTTTTGGAATCTATGTTACCCGTGGGTTCATCCATAAGGAGAAATTTCGGGTTGTTCGCAAGGGCTCTGGCAATTGCCACACGTTGACGCTCGCCGCCACTCAGTTCAGCTGGTTTATGGTTAATTCTTTCCTTCAGGCCCACTAATTCGAGGAGTTCTGTGGCACGTTTCTTTCTCTCTTTCTTGCTCAAGCCTGGTATGGCCATAGTTAATTCAACATTTCCTCTCGCAGTGAGCCGTGGAATAAGATTGAAGAATTGGAATACAAAACCTATTTTGCGCCGGACGTCAGCTAATCCGTTGTCATTCAATGTTGAAATGTCAATACTTTCTATGAAGACTTTTCCGTCTGTTGGCTTGTCCAAGGCGCCAATCATATTTAGCAAGGTTGATTTACCGCTTCCAGAAGGGCCCAGAATAGCGAGAAAGTCACCCTTTTCAATTCTCAAATCCACGCCTAGTAAGGCTTCAACCGGAATCTTCCCAAGCATGTAGGTCTTTCGAAGATTAGTTGTCTGAATGATTGGTGTTATCAACCTGTCATCCCTTCTTGATTCTCAAAATTATCTGCTCGAGTTTCTCAGCGCTATCGTTCAGAATTACCGCCACTTCTCTTGAAGTTTGCTTAGCCAGATTTCCCTTCAGGGCTATTCGCAGATCAAGGAGCGCTGTAATAAGTCGTGTGGCAGGTTCTCTGATCTCTCGTAGCTTCTCTCCATTGAGGCCCATCTGGAAACCTCCTACTAACATAGGCGCTAAAAACTCCAGTTTTTTCCTTAATCTTTCTCCGAATCTTGCTTGTTCTTCAAAGAATTTCTCTCCTTTATCTGTAAGCTTATATCGTTTCATTCCACCCTCTTCCTTCGGTAGCTCTTTTGTGTAACCTTTGTCTTGGAGCCAGGCTAGCAATGGATAGATTGATCCGGGACTTGGCTTCCATCGTCCACCGGTTTCTTTTTCGATTTTTTCAACGATCTCTGCTCCTGACATCGGCTTTTCTTTCAGTAGTTTAAGCACCAAGAATCTAAGGAGACCTCTTGGTACACCTGCTGTGCGCCTCATCCAGCGGGTAAATGGGTGTGGTGGATGCTCGAACACTATATCACCAGAGATATCGTGAAAGATATCACATGCGATATATAACCTTACTGTTTTTAGTCAGTGATCATCAAAGGAGAATAAGAGGTAGCTGGAGAAATTCTAACCCCACCCACAGTGCAGATATCTCCTGCACATTCCCTTTTTTGTCTAAACGCTAATGAGTTAACACCCTCTGCCTCTCATGTCTCATATCTAGGTATCCGTTTGCGTGCACGCGATGGCAAATATTATTAATAATCTTGTCCGAAGCAAAGAATAAGGTGTTAAAACTATGAAACATACACCGACGGCGGCTAAATTAGCGTCTCTTATGTGGTTAATTATTAGTGTTATCTGCGTTCTGGTCTGGTCCTATTATTCCTCAGAATGGTGGTCTCCCGCAATTCTGGTATTAGCAATATTTTTCTTTATCGAAGCGATACAACACTCACTCTTTGCAACAATAATTCGCATCAAAGAGTATACTCCACAATAAAATACACATAAGAAAAAAGGAGAAACTAAACTCTAAAAAAAGAATGTGCGTGTATTGACCGAAAATTAATGCCATTCTGCATAATTTCAATATGGCGTGAACTAGTTGGGTATGGGTAAAGGCTCTAAGAAAAAGCCAATGACTAAGAAGGAAAGAAAAGAGAGAAAAAGAAAAAGCTCAAAGAGAAACGTTGAAGCTACTAATGCTTCCATGCGTGCGTATTGTATTACTAGAAAGCAGCAACCCAGTGTTCGTTAACTATTAGGGCGGCGGATTCTCCTTTCAGTTCAACGATATGATTCTCAATAGCTGTCATGATTTGTGTTCTTAGATCAACACTTTGTGAAGAGGATATTCTTCCTATCCTTCTCGCAAGTTTGGGGTCGCCAAGGGTTTTCTTAATCCAGTTCTGAAAGTCATTCCTTTGAAGATGGAATAGCAGACTCTCCTGCTTGACAGATTCTATTCTTTCAAGAAATTCAGAGAGACTCCTTGCGCTTTCTCCAATCGGTTTTCCAAAGCCCTCGAAGAAAATGAAAGCCTCTTCGCCCTTTACAGTCCTTAGAATTCTCACTGCATCTATCTCCACTTCTAGATCCACTCGCTTGCTCTTCAAGGCTCTACTCTTTTTCTTAGTTTTCTGAGGCAATTTAATCGCAGATATGATCTCTGAAGAAGAAGATAGTCTTTATGAATCTGAAATCTATGTCTAGGATTGACGTGCGCGTACGATGAAGCTAAGAAGCCGGCTTCGAGTGTGTAACTGACTTTGAAGGACACAAACTGCATGCATATGTTACCATATCGGTATTGCTAATAAAAAAGAGGGGGAGGTATTAAATGAACTATGGCTACAGTTAGGGTTCTAGGTATTCTTTCAAGAATTCGTCCCAAAGGTATGTTGTTGACATGTCAAGTGGGTCGTATTCATCACTGTATTCGTTTGGGTTATCTGGATAGAATAAGGTTAATCCATGTGAATCAGCCGAGTCGTTTCTGTGCCATTCAGCGATAACTGCATCTGTGATGTTTTGTTGCACAAGTTGGCAGAGGTTTTGGAGAGTCATGTTAGATATATTCTGACTTAGCAGTTGGGTTAAGTGGTAGGTGTCAACAAAATCTGTAGTGGCCCCATAATATTCCAACACATTTTCTCGGGCCCAATCAATCTCCTCTGTGTAAGTTTCAAGGTTTTGTGTTAGCCAGTTTCCAAGATCGCTAATACTTCGGGCGAGACCGTCAATTTCTGATGTATTTATGGCAGACATTGTGGGCGGGTGTTCATATATGGAAGTGTTGTATAGATACTTCTGCGCATAGTCCTTGTAAGATGTGACTATTTGCTCTCCCAAATCTTTTGCACCCATGAGTGGGTTTACAGTGAGGTTTCCGAGAATCCATTCGTATGGCCAGCCAAGAACATATTCTACTTCTTCGGATCCTACAAATACTTCAACGAAATCTTTGACTTGATATACTACCTCCGTTTGACCCATGAGACAAGCGTCACAGCCTAGTAAGTCTACCGTAAGTCCTGTGTCATTTTTTATTTTGCTTAGTGCCCACTTAAGTTCGGGCATTTCAAGCGTATCAGGGTCATAGTACTGGTCAGGCTGATTGTCTATACATATACCTTTAAACCCGCCACCGTGATCCCAGAGAACTAATGCATAACGTCGAGCTGAAAATAGCCGACGTCCCCATTTGAAGAAGTCCACGAGGGTGTTTGGGTCTCCCATGTTGACTTCGCTTATACTCCAGTAAACCGGAGAGTTTATGTTGTCTGGATCAGTGTCTTTTATGATGTAGTAGTAGTTTTCGTCGTATTTTGGTGGTATTGGGACCCCTGGAAGGTAACGAATTCCATCTGTATCATCTCTGTCGAGCATAGCCACAACTGTGACTTCACTTGTTGAACCAGTCATCTCCATGTCATTTATGTTGTTACGAGCCCATGCGTCAAGGTCGTTGTCACCATCAACGTAGGCTAGGAATGTCCACAGGTTTGCAGTGAACATTGCCTCCAGAGTGCCTGAACCAGTGACTGTTACTGTTGTGCTTTGATAAGTGCTCCCGGCAACTTCAACATCCCCGTCTGTTTCCCATTTTTTAAATTTGTAGTCATTGGGTTCAATAGTTGGTTTAATGGCGGTTACAGAATATACACCTGGAGGTTTCACGACGGAGTTAGGCAGTGTGTAGGTTGTTCCATCGAACACGACTTTTCCAACGTCGATGTGCCCATCAATGGTTGAACTCGTTAAGGTGATAGTCAGGCTCATAGGTTCGGATTCCATGAAGACGTCGTCCCAATTAACTCTCTGGCCATACTTCTGACCTGTTACAAGGTTCTTGAAGCCAAAGGAGAATAGTTCTATCCCAGTCACATTGTGAGTGATTATTGAAGTTCCGAATTTTTCTATGAGATCGTTAAATAAGTTCCTAGAGACTGGTATGAAGAAGTTCACTCTTGGGTTTCCAACGTTAATGTACTTGGTGTAGGTCCCATCTGATGGTGGGGAACTCCAGTCGAAACCATGGTAGTAGTATAACCTATAGTTTCCTGAAAGATGTATGCAGGTTTTGGCGTGATAGTACCCGTTTGTTGCGCTTTCTCCTTTTCTTATCCAATAAGAGAATATGCTGAGGTTTTGGACAGGTACATTTAGGCTTTGGTAGAGGGATGCCCAACAGAGCTCCTGTTTCGGATTTGTTGTCTTAGTCAAGCCAGAATAACTTCCTGTTCGATGATACTGGCTATCCTGAACTTTAGCATAGCTTCCTAGGAAAGAGGAATAGCGAGCTTCCCAGTCTGTGCTGGATTCGAAACTAGGGTTCTTAATTGCGTTTGTAGATGTAGCTTCAACTGGTGATATGCTTAATGGCATTAAGATAGAAACAATCAAAAGCAATGTTGCTATTGTCATCAGTTTTGGATTGAAATTAGACATTTATCTTCCATCCTTTTCTCTTTTCAGAAATTTTATATATATAGCTTTTAGTATTAAAAATTTTCGTGTAAAAATCAGAGAAGAAGAGAGAGACTAGAAAGGAAGCGATAACGAATTGTGACTGCCTGTTCTTTTCGTACTTTAGGTCGCAAGCGCTCGAGTTGGATAGAAGCTAATGATAGTTCTATACTTCTAGTGTGTACATAAGGTCTAGCATCCCCAAAAAAGGGGGTTGACTTCAACAGTTCTAGAAGTGCTTTTAGCTGCAGGCAAATATGTTACCAGCTTTGAAGGATACAAACTCTTTAAAAAGCGCAAGTAGCAGACTTGATTTAATTGCGGAATTTTTGATATAATTCCTTTAATAGGAGAAGTTTTGTTCTATCTAGAACTACCCAAGGACCATAAGCACCATGCTGATTTCCGAGATCATCCTTGAGAACTTCATGTCTTACGAATACGCTAGGATACCCTTTAGATCAGGCGTGAATGTG
>Ga0114919_10003712_pt1 | contig 12294 bp, 12 predicted proteins | sample BlataG_FD_88682 | JGI IMG/M metagenome (GOLD analysis project Ga0114919, IMG submission 88682) | Deep subsurface microbial communities from Black Sea to uncover new lineages of life (NeLLi) - Black_00105 metaG | ecosystem: Environmental > Aquatic > Marine > Oceanic > Sediment | place: Atlantic... | reverse complement strand
GGCCATTAGGGTTGCAGGACAGCAGCAACGACCGCTTTGGACGGCACTGCCAGCAGTTGGGCGGTGAGCTCACCGAGAATGACTGCGAGACAGGCCACGTAGAGAATGCCAGTCGCGCTTTGGGTGTTGGGAATATCGAGGGTTTTACGGCTCATCACCAGCAGCACCGGCAGGCCGAGCAGCCCGGCCAGCCAGCGGAGCCAGAGGAGCGCCAATCCGGTCTGGTCAAGGCCGTCACTTCGCGTACCCGACGCCGCCGCCATGGCGGTTCCGAACCGGCTCAGCCACCCGGCTTCGTCACTGCCGGTGGTGGTGAACTGCCAGCCGACTGCTGCCAGCGTGAAGGCCAGCAACAACGCCCAGACGAGCAGTGTCTGATCGATCGACCGGCGGAGGGCATCAACCTGCATACCAGGCGCGTTGAGATACCAGTGGCCCAATAGCATCGCATTGACTGTCAGCCCGATCAGGCAACCCGACAGCAGCCGAGAAACACTGGCAGCGGTTGCTGGGTCACCGACCACAATTGTCGCCACGCCACCGCAGATGGCAGCCAGCCCACAACAGACCAGTCCGCTGCGGCGCCGGTCGGCGTACATGAGAATACTGCCCACCCAGGCAGTGACAGCGGCGACCACCATCAACCAGACGATTGGCGTCAGGCCAACGGTCGAGGCGAGCAGACCAGCAAAGGTGGCCAGTCCCAGCACCACCAGCAGGTTGACCCGAAAGAATCCACCCGGCACCAGGGTGGTTGTGGTGAGGCAGAGAGCGAGGGCCAGTCCTCCACTGAATCGGCAGAGAAAATCAATCAGCAGCGTCACCCGCCAGTTCCTCCCTGCCGCCTCACCAGTCCCACTGTTCGGTTCCTCCTGCGGGACCGTCCAGCGGTTGACGGGGCGGCCGCTCTCTGTATTCCTACCGTTTGCCGTAGATCAACGACATAACCTCGGCGCGACTCGACACGTTCGACCGAAAAATACCTTTCATGGCCGAGGTGACGCAGAGGCTACCAGGCTTTCGGACCCCGCGAATCGTCATGCAGGTGTGGGACGCTTCGATCACGACAGCCACCCCCTTGGCCCCCAGGTCATGCTCGAGCAGGCCGGCAATCTCCTCGGTCATTCGCTCTTGAACCTGCGGGCGGTGCGAAACCACCTCGACCACACGGGCGAGTTTACTGAGGCCCAGCACTCGGCCGTTGGGGATGTAGCCAATGTGAGCCTGTCCCATGAACGGCAGCAAATGGTGCTCGCAGACGCTGTTGAAAGCGATGTCGCGGACCAGCACGAGCTCGTCATATTTTTCCGTGAAGGCCTTGCCCAAGTGCCGCCGCGGGTCTTCGTGCAGCCCGCTGAACATCTCGGCATACATCCGGGCAACGCGGGCGGGCGTCTCCAGCAGTCCCTCACGGTCGGGATCTTCGCCGACCGCGGCAAGGATTTCTCGCACCGCCCTTTCAATCCGGGGCTGATCAACGGGCGAAGGACGTCCCTTAAAAGACTCGTCGTCCACCGCAGAAACACCAACACACGCAGATTCGGAAATGCTCATACCTTCAGTCTAGCACCTGCGAACCCCGGCCGCGTGAGGCGGGAACCCAGCCCGCTGAACCGGCACCCCATCACAAACTCGCCACTAGTGAGGGTTGAATAAACGATTCACGTTCTGCCGTCGCAACGCGACGTGGATTTGGCTCTGCGAACCCATGAATCTACTTTTCATCGGTTAATAAAACCCCTCTCCACGGAAGCCAGGAGCGGAAGCGACTGGACCCGCAGCACAAATAAACGCCGCCCCAACCCCCTCCCCAGTCCGCCGGCTTCCGCCTGGCGGCTTCCAGACAAGCCCCGCGGACCCCGGTCGGATTTGCAACATCCGGTCCGGCGGCTTCCAGACAAGCCCCGCCACGCTCGCAGGGGCCAAGGATGGCCCTGCAGAACCAACCAACCACACCGAGCAGGAGGCGAGGACCGCGTGAGGCGAGAACCGCAGCCCGCCAAACCGGAGCCTGATCTCAAACTCGCTACTATTGAGGTTTGAATAAACGATTCACGTTCTGCCGTCGCAAAGCGACGGGGATTTGGCTCTGCGAACCCATGAATCTACTTTTCATCGGTTAATAAAACCCCTCTCCACGGAAGCCAGGAGCGGAAGCGACTGGACCCGCAGCACAATGGACGCCGCCCCAACTCCCTCCCCGGTCCGCCGGCTTCCGCCGGCGGCTTCCAGAAAAGCGGCCGCCAAGCTCGCAGGGGCCAGGGATGGCCCTGCGAGCGTAAAACTAGTTCAGGCTGAACGCCGGCGGGAAGGTTCGCTTGGACTTGGCCTGCTGCTGCCCGCCGAGGGTCTCGAGCAAAATCTGTGTTCGCTGCAGCACATCGCACTCCGCCAGCAGCCGCAACTTGGTGTCGAGGTCGATTTCGATCGTGTAGGCAACGATGTCGGTCAGCATGCCGAGGGTGATCTGGCTACCCAACAACTGGTCAAGCTGGTCATACGAAGAGGGAATCTTCGGCATGGCTCGTTTGAAGGCCGTGAGCAGCCGTTGCTGCAGTGCTGCCAATGCTGGCTCTGACGCATCTGGTGGCAGTACGTCATCCATGATGGTCGACTCCACCACCCGGAACGGCTTGTCGGGTGGCAGTTCATGGACGAGTTGCACCCGACGCACACCGAGCAGCAACACGTTGTAGGTTCCTTCCGGCGTCCGCTGGTGGGTGGCGATCCGGCAGAGACAGGCAGTCGAACGGAGAGCCGGACGTCCGTCGTAGTCGGCCTCCCAGCCAGGCGCAAGGACTCCCATGGTGATGAGCCGGTCGTCCTCGATCGCCTCTTCAAACAGAGCACGGTACCGCGGCTCGAAGATGTGCATCGCCTGCATCACGTGGGGAAACATCACGAGGTTCGGCAATGGGAACACCCGGGCGAGCCCCGAGAAGTCCTCGGGCGAAAAAGCCAGCGGTTCATCACTCATCGTGGTCTTTCCTGCCTTCGGGCGGTGGCGGGTCGAGGTGAATCTCGGGCAGCAGCTCCGGGTCGAGTTCAATTGTCGGATAGTCCTCGGTGCTGGCCGCCACTTCCTTCAGGCAGGCGTCGAAACAATCCAGAAACCGATCGACGTGCAGGCCAAGGTGATAAGGTGCATAGGCCTCCAGGTAGCCATGCACGCTGCCGTGAAGCTTGCGGGCGCCCCTGATGTTGCCGTTGCCGAAGTGATAGAGGGCAACGGCCGCCTGAATGAGCCCTTGGTAGAACTTTCGCGAGGGCCCACGATAATCGGTCCAGAGTTCTTCCCAAACCTCGTGGCTCTCGTAGTAGTCGCACTCGTTGAACTTCTCGATACCCGAAAGGTAGAGCGGCTCATAGGTTTCGGGATCGGTCAGCTCATCTGTCATCACTTTGGCACTCCCTGAGCGCTAACACCATTTCCATACCGCTTTCATGGTAGCACCGACGACACCACCGCGGAGGCAGCTGGCAGCTGTTACGCCATGACCATTGAAAAAAACCATCGCTCTCGGGCACAGAACAGGCCCCCGGCCGTGACGAGTTGCCGGATCGTTCCCAGCCGTGAGACGCTTGCGGCACGGCGGCAGCGGGCCACCGCCATTGCCGAGCGGCTGGCCAAACTCTACCCCGACGCCGACTGCTCGCTGCGGTTTTCCAATCCATTTCAGCTACTGATCGCCACGATCCTCTCGGCCCAGTGCACCGACAAGCGGGTCAACCTAGTCACCCCCGGCCTGTTCCAGAAATGGCCGACGCCGGCCAAGCTGGCGGCTGCCAGCTTGGAACAGATCGAACAAGTCATTAAGACCACCGGTTTTTTCCGAGCCAAGGCGAAGAACATCAAAGGCTGCTGTCAGGGGCTGGTCGAACGGTTTGCTGGCGAGGTTCCCCGAACACTTGACGAGTTGGTAAGCCTGCCGGGAGTGGGTCGAAAGACAGCCAATGTCGTCCTCGGCAGTGGCTTCGGCCAGGCGGAGGGCGTTGTTGTCGACACCCATGTCGGCCGGCTCTCGCGGCGGCTGGGGCTCACCCGGGCAACCGACGCGGTCCGGGCGGAACGTGATCTCGTCAAAGTGGTGCCGAAGGATCACTGGATTGCTCTCAGCCACCGGCTGATCGAGCACGGTCGCGGCTCTTGTCCGGCCCGCAGGCCCCGTTGCGAGGGCTGTGGACTCGCCGAACTCTGCCCCCGGGTGGGCCTGCCCAAGCCACAGCAGTCGTAAGACCTGCCCTGCCACCGCCGGACGTCTACCACCCATTGGGAAAAAAATAAGCGACAGCTCCTCACCAAATCCTTACACTGCCTGATGTTCCGCGGGGTTGCTCATGAAAAATCCCCGTGGCTCTGAGCGACAAGCCCCCCGCAGCCCGCAAGGAACCTGGCAATGATCCTCTCCGGCAACGAGATCAGGCAGCAACTCGGCGGCAACATCCAGATCGACCCGTTTGACGAGTCGCGGCTGAACCCCAACAGCTACAACCTGTCGCTGCACGACGAACTGCTGGTGTATGAAGAAGTTGTGCTCGACATGCGGAAGAGCAATCGAGTGGCTCGGGTCCAGATTCCAGACGAGGGGCTGGTGCTCACTCCCAACCAACTCTATCTCGGCCGGACAGTCGAGCGAACCGAAACCCATAATCTTGTCCCGATGATTGAGGGTCGCAGCTCAATTGGTCGACTAGGGCTTTTCGTGCATGTCACCGCTGGGTTCGGTGACGTCGGTTTTTCTGGCTATTGGACGCTCGAGATGTTTGCCGTCCAGCCGGTCAAGATCTATCCGGGGGTACCGATCTGCCAGATCTTTTTCCACCAGATCACCGGTGCCATCACCGAGTACGCCAGCGACAAGTATCAGCACAATCGTGACATCCAACCGAGCCTGATGTTCCGCGAGTTCGCCAATGGCGAGGCGAGCGACGGCCAAATGGAACTGGCCTTTGCCGGCGGCAAGTCGGCCCGTGACAATACTTGATGGGTCGGCAATGGTGTCGCCCTGGTGACCTGGTCGCTTCTTGTTCTTCTGCTGCGTGAGTGTGCCGCGATGATTGAACGCTACCTAAGCTGGTCCGCGATTGGTTCGGCCGGATTATTCGCTCTTCTGGGCATCACCGCCGTAGTGACATCCAACTCTGCGGCAATGCTTGCTGCCATCATTGTGCTCGTCATCTCAATTTTGCTGGCCGTTAGCATTCTCATTTACGCCGCCCTGCCGAAGGACCAGGCAAACTGATTCGGAACCGAGTCCCTTTCCATGAAACTGTGGCCTTGTACGATGTGGAGCTGACACGCTTGGAGAAGCGAGCCGTTCCCCGCACAATCGGGCGAACGTGAACGGGCCTACGCTGCCCGTGATCGTTCGGTCCGTCTCCAGTTCTTGCTGAAAGGTTTCCCTCGTCGTGCTTCGCACCCATACCTGCGGTGAACTCCGCTCCAATCATCTCGATCAGACCGTGACCCTCTGTGGCTGGGTCGACCGTGTCCGCGACCACAAGGGCGTGATCTTCATCGACCTGCGGGACCGCTGGGGCCGCACCCAGGTGGTAATCGGGCCGGACGCTCCGGCGGAAGTGATGGCTCGAGCCCGAGCATCGCGGTCAGAATGGGTGCTGGCTGCCACCGGTCGGGTCGGCCGCCGGCCCGAGGGCACGACCAACGCCAAACTCGCCACTGGTGAAATCGAGGTGGTCTGCGGCGAACTCACTGTACTTAACGAGGCAGTCACGCCGGTCTTTCAGCCGGGTGGCAGTGATCTGCCGGGCGAGGATATCCGACTCAAGAATCGCTGGCTCGACCTGCGGCGGGCCGACATGCAGCGGAACCTGTTACTTCGCAGCCGAATTGTAAAAATCATGCGGGACCACTGTGATGCGCTCGGCTTCATCGACGTTGAAACCCCGATGCTGGGCCGCAGCACGCCGGAGGGGGCCCGCGACTATCTGGTGCCCAGCCGGCTGGAGCATGGGGCCTTCTTCGCCCTGCCCCAGTCACCGCAACTCTACAAGCAGTTGCTGATGATCGCCGGCTTTGACCGCTATGTGCAAGTGGCCAAGTGCTTTCGCGATGAAGACCTGCGAGCCGACCGGCAACCGGAGTTCACCCAACTCGACCTCGAGATGTCGTTCGTCGAAGCCGATGACGTAATGGAAGTGATTGAGGGGCTGGTGCAGAAGACGGCCCGAGAGATTCTCGGCCTGGAGGTTCCTCTGCCCCTGCCCCGGCTGACCTGGGACGACTGCATGGAGCGGTTCGGCCACGACGCCCCCGACCTGCGGTTTGGGCTGGAGATTGTCGATCTGGCAGCGGCAATAGCTGGTAGTGAGTTTCGGGTCTTCAAGGGTGCCCTCGACGCCGGCGGCCGGGTCCGCGGCATTCGGGTGCCGGGCGTTGCCGAGAAGTTCTCCCGAAAGGATCTCGACAATCTGACGGCGATCGCCGTGGATGCAGGGGCCAAGGGCCTGGTCTGGCTGAAGCTCGATGGCGAGGGCAACTGGACCGGGCCGGTCGCCAAGAACCTGGGTGATGGCGTGGGGGACGCCATCCGCGCAGCCCTGCAGGCCGAAGCGGGCGACCTAGCGTTGATCTCAGCCGACAGTTTCGATGTCACCTGCAAGGCACTGCACACCCTCCGCAAGCACCTGGGCAAGACGCTTGGCCTCTACGACGAGAGCCAGTTACATGTCTCGTGGGTGGTCGACTTCCCAATGTTTGCCCGCGATGACGAGACGGGGGGCTGGGCGGCGATGCACCACCCGTTCACCGCTCCTCGGCCGGAGGATCTCGAGAAATTGACCAGTGACCCGGCCGGCTGCCGGGCTGTTGCCTATGACCTTGTGATCAACGGCTCGGAGGCGGGCGGCGGCACGATCCGGATTCACGATTCGAACGTGCAGCAACAGGTGTTCGATCTGCTCGGCATCTCCCCCGAGATGGCTCAGGACCGGTTCGGCTTCCTGCTGGAGGCCCTGGCCAGTGGCGCCCCGCCGCATGGCGGTATTGCCCTGGGCATCGACCGCTGGGTGATGCTCTTTGGCCGGCTGGAATCGATCCGTGACGTGATTGCCTTCCCCAAGACCCAGAAGGCGAGCGACCTGATGACCGGCGCCCCGTCAGCAGTCGATACGAAACAACTCGTTGAACTCGGCATTCGCACCGTCGTGCCGCCAAAGCCGGCTGGCGAGCAGCCTGCCGGATCGCCGCCAGCAAAACCGGCGGCTAGTTCGTAAACCAGCCACCGGTTCTGGGGTACACTTCTCAGAAGTCGCAGCAGCCGCAGCACGCATAGCTGCCACGGCGGCCAGTGACACCCGGGCGAATAGCTCAGTTGGTTAGAGCACCTCGTTTACACCGAGGGGGTCGGGGGTTCGAGTCCCTCTTCGCCCACTACAACAGGCCACGAAGCCCCGACTTTCGGGGCTTTGCTTGTTTCTTGGATGAACAACTGACCGGCAGACCGACCCCGGGTACATTCGCACGAAAAGAAACGCGCAGAACTTTCGTCGTGATGAATCGTTGAAGAAGTCCTGCGCACTCCGGCTCTGACAGCCTCGATGTCTACTTATCGCAACAGTCACCTTGGGGACCATGACCAAATAGTAACTGGCGGCCCGAAAAGAGAACCATCATGAAGATTTCCGACTTGCTCAAACGCCGCTACGGTTTCGCATTGATTTCGATAATATGTGTCGCCGCGATAGCCGACGCTGCACTTCGAAATCCGCCTTGGTTGCGACCACCCCAACCGGTTCCGACGGCAAAGATCCGCCCCGGCCAGCCTCAGGTGGAAATCACCGAAAAAGACGGATTCCGCTACATCACCTCAAACGCAATTCCAGATCACCTTCCGGGTGTTTTTCCGAACAGTGGAAATCCCAATGCGATCCGTGAACAACGCCTTCAATTTCGCATGACGCTGCATCCAAAGTCTGCAGATGAAATCACGCACGCAGTGCGGTACCCCATGGGTGTCGCAATAAACGGTGTCCCCTTCGAACCGGGCACCGCAGAAGTATGGAATTTTGACAGAGACTCTGGCTGGAACTATGACGCCATGTCCGGCAAGATTCACCTCGGACTCGATCACAGCCATGCGCATGTCCAGCCCACCGGCTTGTACCACTACCACGGCATTCCGCAGGGAGTTGTCAGCGCACGCATGCAGCAATTGAACGGCAAAAAAGACATGATACTTGTCGGCTACGCTGCAGATGGTTTTCCGATCTACTCTGAGTACGGCTACAGCAACCCAGACGATCCGAATAGCGGCCTCAAAAAACTTGCCTCAAGTTGGCAACTCAAAGAAGGCAATCGGCCGCGCACCGGCAACGACGGTGGCCCGGGCGGCAAATATGACGGCACGTTCACGCAGGACTTCGAATTCGTTGAAAACGCGGGCGACCTCGATCAGTGCAACGGCCGTCATGGAGTCACACCAGAATATCCGGACGGCATCTACTACTACGTTTTGACCGACACGTACCCCTTCATCCCCCGCTACCTTCGCGGCAAGCCCGACCCAAGCTTCTCCGAACGACGTGGACGAAGCGCCTCGCTGAGACGTGCCCCCGACAGACGAGTTACCCAGCCGTCGCGGCGTGGCCGTGCCCCAGATGGATCTCTCCCCCGCGGCTGACATCTGCGACGCCTCAAACGTTGACCGTCAGCGAAAACGAATGTGCCAGAAGCGATTGAAGCCGTCGTGGAAATAAGCTTGCTCTAGAGCAGAAGTCAGACGTTTTTCCACATGCGTCAGGCCCATCGCAATGAATGGTCTGCGATCGGCTCTCGACTGAAATTTCCGCCTTGCAAGCAGGTCAAAATCAGGCCCCCGGGCTGACAAGTTCACCACAGTTCCGTGATGCGAGGCCTAGAACAACGGCTTCAGCCGTGTGCTCACTGAGGAAGTGAACCGACCCGTCACAGAGGAGAACTTGCGCTCCATCTGGATGGTCGGAAAAGAGTGGTGATTCATAGTGATTATGATTCCAAGCATACTCGGTCGTGGGGTTTATAATCGGTGCATCTGAGGGCTTGGCCCGGGGGCCGATTGCACAAGCATTTAATCCTGACGCCCACAGACCGCGACGGTCACTTCCGACAACACCTCTCCCTGAGAGTTCGAAGACCGCCACTGTTTTGGAGAGCCCGTCCGTTATCAACCGCATTGGCACTCCAGCCGACAATCCCCTACCGCTGTCATTCAATAAGACCCCGTTCTTTTCTGGGTACATACCGGTGCCATCCGGGAGCCGATAACGTGACCAGGCCGCGTACGACCAGTTCGCGCCTGCATTGCCGCCGTAGTCAATGCAGGCAAACCCCTCACAGTCAGTCGGATCAAGGAACCCGTCTGCGTTGAGGTCGATAATTCGATCGTTGTCCCTTGATTCGTGCTCACGAGAAACACTGGGGCAAAGATACGAGGGAATTTTTGTCGCGGTTGCCTTTTGATTGACGGGTGTATTGAGTCGTTGGGTCAGAAAAAGTTTCGTGGCGGTCGCTGGTTGCGTCGCATCCACAACGTGGGCCCAGGTTGGTGAAATTTCTGACTGCTCCATAAAGTCGAGTAAGAACGCACTCCAGGAAATCGTCGGATGGTTTGAATTCTTGTACTGGCCGGGCGGAAACCGCTCTTTCCAGATATTGGTGAAGCTTGCCACCCCCAGGCCAATCTGTTTGAGATTGTTGGTGCAACTCATCCGCCGAGCCGACTCTCGGACCTGCTGAATCGTGGGTAGAAGCAGGCCAACGAGAACGGCGATGACGGCGACTGTTACCAGCAGTTCCACCAGCGACATGCCCGGTCGAACGGCACGTATTTTGGCAATCTTCATGGACGGGCCTCTCTTGGGTGGTACGCACCCGCACCCCAGGAGGTTCGCAAGCATGGCTCGGTGAAGCTGGCATTGAGTTGCCGGTTGGCCGCAAGCCCAACCGCACCCGCCAGGGGGCGGCCAAAAGCATTCACTTGGCGGCTTTTTGGCGAACTGGCCCGCTGTTCTAACGGAGACGAGATCCCGTCAGAAAATCTTGTTTCTCAAGGGTTTTTGGGCCCCCGGATCATACGAGGGGTGATTGAGCTGCGGAATGGAAGCAGTCCAAATGCTCGCCCGCTCCCAACCACAACCACGCACTGTGAAAATGCCGTTAACTGTCCTGCCATTTGCTCTGCCGAAGAAAACGACTACAAGCAATTAGCTCCCAGTAGTCTCAGTGAGCTCAATGTCGTATTGATCGCTCGGGACCACGATCCGCAGCTTACTATTGCGGTTATAGCGAGCGGGGATTTTTTCAGGTGGTGGCCCACCGCTCTCCTCACTCTCAGCCTCTTCACCCCAGTCCTCTGACAGCCCCCGGCTCGTGACGCGGACAACCTTCTCGCCCGGCGTGACGCCAGCCTTATCAGAATCGACGCGCAAGACGTAACGGCCAGCGGAATCAGTGACTCCAGAGGAAAACTGGCCGTTTTCCGCCTCAAAAACAACCGTCACACCCGCAAGCGGGGTCCCGGCCATCGTCACAGCCCCGGACACATCAACGAGGCCAAGTGTCGAGTAGTCAGCAGTCGGCCGACCGCATCCCGCTAGGCTGAGTAAGCCAGCGAGAACCGCTGCGAAACAAATGCCACGCCAATGGGGCACGGCCCCACCACAACCGATTTCCTCTTGATATCGCTGACCACACGACTGCTTAACCATCGAAAGTCTCCTCCCCGAGATCACCTCTGCTGCCAAAAGAACTTCTATTTCGCTCGGTTTCAGATGTTGATTTTTTATAGTCGACACGGAAGCTGGTTTTGGTTTGATGCCTGTCAGCGTGACTTTCAAGTGGTCGATCAATCACTTCCATTACGGGACCCAAGCGCCTGATACGTCGCAATCTCGATGGATTCATTGAGAAACCGAACACTTCCGTCGGCGAAGCCAAAGTTGGCGCCGGAGGGGTGATAACTACCGAATGAAACCTCCATTATCCGGCCATCAACGCTGGGATCGAGCCGGCTGTTCATTTTCGGCCCCATCGAGCCAACGGCCTCTGAATACTCAGTGCCTCCCGCGCCACCGTAAGACCAGGGATCAGCCTGAGGTGAGCCGAGCGCCCAGTAGTCCATTCCCTGACCATCTTTCGTGTACTCTGGGTCAGTGTAAGACTCTCCGATCAGCACTGTCTTTGATGTACCGTCGCGGACGTCGCGAAACCGGACCTTGCTAGCGCCCCAGAGCATCCCGTCGAGGGGCACCTCTTCGAGTGACTTCGCGCCGACGGGTGCCGATCCTGGGATCGTGCTGGCATCGTCCGAGTAAATGTTCGACCCAGCAGAGCCGCGATAACTTACTGGAACCCGCTCGGGAATGCCCGAGTTATCCATGTGCAACGGCACAGTCATACTCGCGCAGCGGAATGCTGACACCACGACTCCGCAGGCATCTTCGTTCGTCGAACCCCAGTTCCCCGCCGTCTCGTCGAACACAATCGTCGAGTGCAACGAACCTTCCTCAAGGAAGGGAAGAATCCGTGCTGTCCACAGTGCCCCAATGCTGTCAAATCCTGCCGGAAACGATTTGTTGGCGTCGTAGTAACTCAGGCAGGCAAGTCCGATCTGCTTAACGTTGTTGCTGCACTGCGACCGTCGGGCCGCTTCCCGGGCTTGCTGAACCGCGGGAAGCAGAAGGCCGACGAGAACACCGATAATCGCAATCACCACCAGCAATTCGATGAGTGTGAACCCATTGTTCAAATTACGACGCATTCGCATTGGATGTTCTCCGGCTATTGGGGTTAAGAAACCGCAAGAAGTCTTCTTATCACTCGTGAGTGTTTTATGAGGACCCGGGTGGTTTATGAAATTCTCACAAACACTCTTCCCTGAGTGCGGAACCGGCACTCCGACAGTTTGTTGGGCAGGATTTTTCGGGCCACGGGGCGTAGACTCGCCCAAGCGAATCCAGACCAACCCATCCGCACATCACACTTTTGCCCCGGAGGCTTTCGATGCTGATCACCCGTCGCGACCTGCTCTCCACTGCCGCGGCTGCTGCGGGCCTGGCCGCCACCGCAGTGCCCGCCAGGACACAGGCCACCGGCAGGGCCCGAACGATTTCGCTGTTTCATACCACCGACTTGCACGGTCGGATCCTGCCGACCGAAACCTATGACGGCCTGCGGGATGTCGGCGGTCTGGCCCGCTGCGGCACCTGCATCCGCCGCTGGCGGCGGGATGTGCCCGACTCGCTGACTGTCGATATCGGCGACGTCGTGCAGGGCACACCGGTCAGCCTGGCCAG
>Ga0114919_10003711_pt1 | contig 12296 bp, 25 predicted proteins | sample BlataG_FD_88682 | JGI IMG/M metagenome (GOLD analysis project Ga0114919, IMG submission 88682) | Deep subsurface microbial communities from Black Sea to uncover new lineages of life (NeLLi) - Black_00105 metaG | ecosystem: Environmental > Aquatic > Marine > Oceanic > Sediment | place: Atlantic... | reverse complement strand
AGATAGCTTCTATTATTCCCTTATCATGATAAGGGATGGGTTGTTCATAATCATCCTCACTCATTTAATCACTCTCCTTAATTCTATTCCAGTAAAAACTTTCTTTTTTGGTTTGGTAACTGCAGGTAAGCTTAGGGCTGAAATAGAGGGCTTATAAGCATACTTTCTTGGTTTTGTTGTATATTTAGTAGGTTTCTTTTTAAACTTTTTAAACACTCTCTTTTTAGGTTTAATAATTGGAAATCCAGGAGATTTAGGTTTAAAGTAATATTTCATGACTATTTTAGGTTTTTGTTTGGTTATTGGTTTTTGTTTGGTTATTGCTTTATGTGCAGGAGCATGGAGAGAAATATGGGTAGATACGGTAGAAGTTTTTACTTTAGTTATTGGTTTTTGTTTATATTTTACTTTAGGTTTAAGCATCATTCTCTGAGCCATCTCTGATTTATATGCTCTTTTTCCTGCTAATACTGTGCCTGTTGCTAAACCTGTTGCTAAAGTAGTAGATGTTGCAGGTTTAACTGCAAGAATTGGAGAGGTTAATTTAGTTGCTACTAATTGAGTGGGAGCAGGTTTAACAATTAATTTAGGAGAGATAGAAAATGCTCCTTTTTTATATAAATGTGCTTTTGGTTTTATTGTAGGTTTATATACTTTAGTAATTTCTGTTATTCCTTTAATTCTTGCAGTAGTTCCTTTACCTGTCTTGAGCATCCTTTCTGTTCTTGTGATCAACATAACTCCTTTTTTAGTTTTAACTTTAGAAACATCAGGGTAGATCATATATTCCCCTTTTTTATATCCAGTTAATTTTATTCCTTTAGCTTCTATTGTTCCTTTCAGTTTTCCTGTAACTTTAAAAGGTTGGGGTTTAGTAGCATAAACTCTTGGATGTTCTTTAACTTGAAAAATTGTTTGTCCTCTTGTTCTGATATGTGTAGGGATTTTTGTTTTAACTACTCTTGTAACTTCTTTTGCAGGATATCCTGCAGTCAGTTTTCCTTTTTCTATATATTTACCTTTTACAATATCTTTAACTAAAGCTCCTTTCTTAGAAATAGGAACAGTAAATTGTTTAGTAATTCTACCAGTAGTTTTGTAAGTGTGAATATCTTTTATTTTGGATGCAGTTTTACCCACTCCTTTTATTATTTTACCTGTTAAATATATAGAAGCTCCAATAGCTAAAATATCCTCAGGTCTTTCCTTAACATAAGTAATTCCTTTTTTAGCTGTTTTTGGAATTTCCTCTGTCCTTACTTTTTCTGCATATAAAGGAGAAGCCATTATCCTCTCTCCTTTAGAAATTCCTTTAGAAATTCCTTTCATAGTAGAAGTAAATGTTTTTGCAGGATGTCTTAATGGATATGTAGTAAATCCTGCAGTTTTATATGCAAAAGCTTTACTTATGCCCAAAGCTTTTTGAGGTATTGATTTTTTTGTGTATGGACTTCTTGCTAATCTGCTCTCTATTTCCCCTTTATATAATAATTTTTCTGCAAAGGATCTCTCAGGTTGTGGTTGCATAAATTGCTTTAAAAAAAAGGGAGTTTCTCCAGTTATTTTACTTTCTATTATTTGTGTTAGGCCAGGTTGTAATGTTATCTTATGTTGTTGGGTTATTTGTTCTGCCCTTTCTACTGCTTCTTTTGTGGTAGTTGTTTTATCAGTCCATATTGTTTTTCTTGCTTGTTCTTGTAATTTATTATATTCTGCTATTTTTTTATTTAATTCTGCTTCTTGTTTTTTAACTGCTTGGAATTTTTGTTCTACTACTTTTTGTTGGGCTTGTAATTGTTCTGCTCTTGTAGAATAAGCTTTATATTTTTTAGTAATAGTTCTTGCAGGTAACTTTCTCTCAGGTTGAAATACTTTCTCTCCTTTTACTTTAGAAATATAAGGAGTATATTTTTTTTTATGCTCTCCTACATCTTTTTCTAACTTTAATCTGCTTTGAGTATATTTTTTTTTACGTTCCTCATATTGAGATTTAGATTTAGCTATTTCTCTCTTAACCTTTTGAGCTTCCCTATATGATCTATTGTATGTTGTTCTCATTTAAATAAACCTAAAGCTCCTTTCTTAGATTTGGCTTGATCTCCTTTATGTCCATAACCTGATTTAACAGTATTTTTAGCTTTCTTTCTCCTATCGGCTTTTAATGATCTACCAATAGCAGTCCATTTTTTAAAAGTTCCATCCTTTCGCCTTTGCACATAAAATTTTCTGATTTTTGTTCTTTTCATTTTTCACCCCCAAAAATTAAAGTAACATATTAGGAAAAAAGATTTTAAGGTAGTTCCAAAAACCTAATATGTTACATTTAGTTAGTTGGGTTAAATAATATTTAAACACTCTCTTTTTAGAATTTATGCTTAATAAAAATATATGTGTATATCTATATTAGTAGTAGTAGTAGTAGTAGTAGTATATGTTTTGTAATACATAATACATACCTGCTATATACAAGATATGGGAATATATGTATATGTATATTTATTTAAGCACAAATCTCACTTTTTTTTGGAAACTGCCTTTTTTTTTGATTTTTTTTCTACTTAATAATAACTACAAAAAAAAAGAGTATTTTTGCGAAAAGTTTATATATTATATTTATATATATTTATTTAATAAAAAATAATGAGGTTAAAAAATGTTTAAAACAAAAGAACAAGAAAATAAATTTTATACTTTTTTGGCAACCCCAAAAAGTATTCCAGAAATTGCTTTTCAGATGGAGTGGAGTTATTCAAGCACTAATCAAAAAGTAAATATTTTAGTTGCAGGGAAGAAAATCAAAAAAATAAAGGTCATGAAAACCTTTAGATACCATACATATATAGAGGATTAATAAAAATGTTCTTTAATATAATTTATTCTGTGAGATTAAACCAAAAAATCCTGCAGAATATAGATAAAACCATACATGAAAACCCTGATAGAGAATTTGAAAGCCCAAGCCATTTTATTAGATCTGCAATTTTGTATTATTGCAAATATTTGGATGATCTAAAATATAAAGCAGGAGTTGAAAAAATTAATTTGAAAAAAGAGGGAAAAAGAAAAAAGAGAGATGGGAGCAAATAGTGTTTTAAAACTATTTAAAACAAGCACGAGGAATTGCTTTACACCTTATGAGATATGTCTCTTAGTAGAAAAATCAAAAAGGAGCATATATAAGGAAATTAAATCCTTATTATTGCACCATTACATAGATAAAATAGTTATGGAAATTGATGGGAGACCATTAATTTTATACAAAAAAGATAAAAATACAAAATGGGGGGAAAAAGAATGAATTTTTTAAAATTGGAAAAAAAACCTACAGATGTTCAAATCTTAGAGGAATTAAAAAAATCAAATAAATTATTAGAAGCAGGTTTAGAAGCAATATATGAAGTATTAGTGAAAGGAATATCTGAAGCACAAGAACAAATAAAAGAGGAGAAATAAAATGCCTGGAATAGATTTTATACAGATGGAGTTTTTGGGAAATATAGATTTTTATGGAATAGCTTTATCTATAGGTAAATTTGTTTTATCTATTGGTATTCTGTTTATGTTAATCCATTTTTTAATTCTTAAACCAAAAAAGTATAAATATAAAATATTGGTGTATGATATAACAGGAAGTGGCCTAACTATTAGGCACGATAAAGGGGCTTACATTACTAATAATAAAGATGGAACAGGGAATTTTTGTTTAATGTATGATAAAAATGCAGTCCTTAAACACCCACCTAAAACATCTGCTTTAGTGGATGATAAGGGGAAAATAACTTATTGTCTATTAAAACATGGGGATAGTCCTTATGATTATTCTGCTATAGATAATGCTTATTTAAGGGAAAATTTAGATATTCCTAAAACTATTCCATTAAGTGATCAGGACTGGGCTAAAATGTCTATTAAAAAGGCATCAGAGAAAAAAACCTTAGGAAATTGGTGGTCAGAAAATAAAGCTACTGTGGTATTTGTAACTGCGATGGTATTGTCTTTAGTTTTAGTTATGGGAGCAGTAAAAATGGCTCAAGAAAGTGCGACACAAACTATAGGGGCTTCTGCACAACAAGCAGAGAAATTTAATGAAATTGCAGTAGCATTAAATAATGTAGCAAAACAATTAGGGGCAGAGGATATATCTGAAGCTCCACCACCACCCCCACCATGAGAACATATTTTAGAACTTGCAGTAGATGTGGAAGCTTTTTCCATACTACTGCACAACATGGTAAAATATGTTTTAAATGCAATAAAAGAGGATATACACCATCCTTAACTGTAAGAGAGGTAAAAATATTGAAAGATGTTAAGAAAGAGAACAAAATTAGAAAGAATAGAGAAATTTGGAACTGATAACTATAAATATTATGCTTCAAGAGAAGCAGTTAAAGGATTAGAAATAGGGCAAGAATTTATGAAAAAACATCCAAGTTTAAAATATTGGAGAATTGTTTTTTTTGGGATTTTTATTATTCTTATTATTTATTTTATAAAATTAATAATTTGGATAAAGGGATTAATATGGTAGATAAATGTCCTTTTAGTCATGAGGAATATAGAAAACTGAAAGGCATACATAAATTAAATTATCGTAAGAAATTTATGGAGTGGATGAAATTGGAAAGACTAAAAGATAAAAGAGAATTACAAAAAGAAAAAAACAGAATAGCAAGATTAAAAAAACATGGGAATGAAATGCAGATTTAGAAAGGGGAAATTTTGTTTTGGAATACCGATTTGGATATTTTGGATAAAATGCCCTAATGATAACACTTGCAAATATTTTAAGATATATAAAAATGGGAAAGAATAAAAATATATTTGATTTAGGGGAAGTAACTATAGGTGGTGGAACTTCTGTAGATACTCCTGATCTATTGAAACTCCAGGCAGATAGATGTGCGATATTAGGCACTAAAGGAAATCCTCTATATCCAAGAGCAGTTAAACAATTAGAAATTTTAGCTATTGGAAGTGGGCAGTTAAAAAATGAATACTATGAAGCAAAAGAAAAATTATTAAAAAAAAAGAACAAAGCATTAAAAGATATTTTCGCTTCATATAATTATGTAGTTAAAAATAGCAAATTAAATAATAGGATAGAAATGCAAAAAGAGATAATTTTAGATCAGTTTAATACAGATTTACATAATTTACTTATGAAAACTCTGTCTCCAATATTTTATAAAAAAGTGATATATGAGGACATATAATGTTATTGAAATATATCAAAGAAAGAGTATTTAATAAAAATACTAATTTTATGGGAATTTTTGTAGGAAAAGTAGGAACAGGAAAGTCCTGGAGTGCATTAAGGATAGCAGAACAAACAGATCCTACTTTTAATATTAGTAGAGTATTTTTTAGCATTAAAGATTTATTAGATGCAGTAGAAAAAGACAACATTAAACCTACTCAAGCAGTAATATTTGACGAAGCAGGGATAGATGCAAGTAATAGAGACAGTTATATGAGCATGAAAAATAAAGCAATAGCTCAGTTAAACCAAACATGGAGATATAAAAGAATTATCTGTATATGGACTGTGCCTGATATTACCAATATAGATGCAGGAACAAGAAAATCTTTTGATACTATTTTTGAAACTAAAGAAGTATATGCAAACGCAGGTTATGTTAAAGTAACCTGCAAATTTATGGATGTAAATCATCAGTCAGGTAAGATGTATGAAAAACATGCAAGAATAAATAATGATATAATTATGTATAAAATACATAAACCATCGGTTAAATTAAGACATGCTTACCAAAAGAAAAAAGATAAATTCGCAAGAGAGTTATATAAAAAACTAAAAGAGAAAATAGATCCAAAAGAAAAAAAGGTTATACAGAGTTGGAGAACATGTAAAATATGTGGAGCTTCAGCCAGATGGAGAGAGACAAAAAAGAATTTTATGTGTAGAAGTTGTGGAAATACATGGCCTGCACCTAAGGAAGCTACTCATTTAGTTTGAATTATAACAAGAGGATAAAATATGAAAATTAATAAAGAAGCAATAAAAAAGAAAGCAGAACAGATAAATATACCTGATAAGGATGAAGTTTTGTTAAAACAAATAGAACAAGTTAAAAAAAGATACCCAAGAGCTTATAGATCTATTGTTAGGAAGCTAAAAAAAAAGTTTCCTGATAAGGAGTTTATAGAATGATAAATAATTCAGGATTAATATTAAGTGTTATCTTATCATCTGTGATGTTGTTAATGCTTTGGATCGCTATGCAACACAATACAAAATGATGAATACTGAATTAGATCGTGTTACTTTGTTTAGAATAGAACACTTTTTATTAATAGTGATTATAGCAGTGATCATAGGAGTTATTTTTAAATGGATACAAAATGAGAAAAACAATAAGATTTAATGATGTAGAACAAGCAGAATTAAACCTGTTTAAAAAGATGTTTCATATAGATAATGATAGTGAAGCCATTAAATTAGCAGTTACTTTTGCTACTAAATATATTAAAAATGTCTCAGAAGTGTTTTTTGGAGATACTTTTGATGTTATCCTGCAGAGGAAAAGGAAAACCCAAAAAGTAGATAGAAAGGTATATTAAATCCTTTTTGATTAAAAATGTCTCAAAAATAGATATATTTGTCGGACAAATTCTTAATTAGATCTAAAATAAAGAGATTAACCAAATATCATTAAAAACTACCCCCTATTCTTACCAAAAAGGCAGGGTATTTTGTTAGAATAGGGGTATAAAAACCTCTTTAAAACACCGATTACAGAAAAGCACATCTGCTTTATCCTTTGCTATTGTTCCATCATAACAATAAGGACAATAAACTTTTTTCATTTGAAATTAAAATAAAAAAGAGGGATCACTCCCTCAAAAAATTATTTATCTGTTTCTTGTATAAAAGAAACCGATCACACCAATAACTACTGCAGAAACTACAATAATTGCTAAAGTTGGTAACCACTCACTAAATTCTGTGATACTGTCTAATCCCTCTCCAGTTGCATTATAAGCCACTCCATCTATAGTTTGACTATCTTGAACAGAAGTTAGGATAGTTCCACCAATACCTAAGATTATTGCTAATACAACAAAAGTTATTGCTATACCACTCATATCCTCTAATCTCACGATTTTCACCCCCATAAAAATTAATAAAAAGAAAAAACCATTTAATATTTATAAATAAATGCTATCATTTACCATTTATCGCCAAAAATTATGAAAGCTAAAGCTCCCAAAGTCATAAAAATACATAAGAATACATACATATCTGCCAAAGCTCCCATAACTCTTAAAAGAATTGCTAATAGGGTAGTAATAAAGCAAGAGGAAGCAAAAGCAGACTTAGTAGGATAATCTTTCATAGCTATAAAAGAAACAATAAAAATCATTAAAATCATAACTACTCCGAAAATATTATCTGTTAAAGTGTTTGCATAGGTAATTAGTTCGTATGGTCTTGTTATGTTTATATCAGTTACATTTACCATTATGTCTCCCTCTTGATCATAAATCCGATTAATAATAATGTTATTGCTAATATTATTAGTGTTTTTAATCCTGCAGTTATCCAGGAATTTTCTGCTACTCCAGGCACTTCTGTTGTTGCATCTACCATCCTGTTAGTCATGGTAATACTACTTACACTCATTTTTAAGCTACTCCAGGCAGAATAAAACAACTGATCCACCCATCCTAAAATGCTTGGATTTTCTGCATTACTTTCTACTTTTTCTTGAAATGTTAAAGAGATATTTTCTAACTCTGCATTTGTTTGGTTAAATTCTGCATAAGTTCCCTCATATTTATCATCTACATTTACATCATAATTATCAGTCAAATCGGTTAAAAAGGTAGTCATACCCATAAATATTAAGCTTATTAATAAAATTCCAGTTAGTAATGTTGTTAATTTTCCCATTTTAAGTTTTTAGTTTGAAAGCTAATACTACCCCCACAAATATTATAGCTACTACTGCAGTTAGTCCTAAATCTATCAAACCAAACATACTTACTAAAATAACCCCCAATATCGCAAATATTATTGCACTCGCAGGATTAAATAAACCTACAAAAGCTAATAACCCAATAATAAATATTGAAATAAATACTCCATCTAAACCTATTTTATCTCCTAAACTCTCAGTTAGACTAAGATAAGAGCTATCCATAATATAATAAGTATTATTCACATAAACTATAAATTCGTTCCTATAATCTGCATCTAAATCTGTTAATAAACAATTAATAGTCGCACTTGCAGAGCTTTCACATGAGTAACATACTTCATCCTCTCCACCAAAATCTATTTCAGTTACTCTTAAACATCCCTGAGTTAAAGGAGTTCCTGCAGGGCTACTATATGATAAGGAGCTAACATTTGTTACATTATTATAGCTAAAACTATAAATAATCTTTTGTAAATCTATCCAGGTTTCTAAATAATCATCCTCTACTACACTACTAAATAAGTAAAAAGTTTTACTTGTAGTGCTTAATAAACTTGGGCCATCTGTTTTTCTTAAATTTCCATCCTCATCATAGATTAAAAATTTATAATAAGCATCCCCATACCTTAAATACATGATCGTTTGACCACTTGCATCTGTTTGACCCATAGCAACCAATAAATAGTTCCCAGTTCCTATATCATATCTTTCTGCATATATTATAGCTCCATCTAAGTTATTTCCATCCTCTTGAACAGTAAAAGTAATTTCTGTAGCATAAGTGTCCTCTAATGCATACAGAGTTATATCTTGTTGGTTATTTCCATTAATAGTAGCATCATTAAAATAATACCTTCTTGCATAACTATAATTCTCATTATCCTCAGGGATATAATTTACAAATCCATCTAAAGTTACATCTAATCCTGATGGGTTTAAACAGAATTGATAGCTATTGTTTCCATCCAAATCAAAATTAAAATTTTGACTGCTAAAATCAGTAGTTAAAGTAAAATCTGCTTCTAATTCCGATATTAATAAATCCTCATTCTCCTCATCTTTTATAGTAAAATTAAGAGCTATATCTCCACTTGTGCAATTAGTTATATTTGTATAAAATATCATATTTTCTACTAAATAATTACTTTCTGTGCTTAAATCATAATTTATTTGATTTTGAGTAGCTTCCTCTACAGTTATGCTAATATTGTAAATGCCCTCATCAAAAGGATAAGAGATAGAACTCTCTCCATCTATAACATCGTTTCTACTCCATGCTCCATTAGAGATGGTTATAGTTATTGGTGTAGTTGTTATTTCATCTCCAGTAACACTATCAAAAACTCCAATAGTAAAGTTTGAAGTGTAATTTGCAGTTATATAAGGTCTTGAGGATGGTGTTGCATAGTTTATGCTTCTATATGATTGTATATAGTCTCCAGAATATTGTGTAGGCTCTAATTCAACAGAAAAATCATCTATGGGGTTTTCTATTGCTGGAGTTAAATTTATCTCTTTCCATCCTGTTGCCCCAGCATTAAAATCATTTAAACCTACACTATCCCCCCACTCTAATGTGTTTTGGTTGTTCCAAGTAGGAATAGCCATATCTATAAAATTTTCAAAATAAGTAGCCCCAGCAGTTCCACCACCATCAGCAATACTATAAAGATTTAGATTTAGAATAATATTAGAATATTCAGAGGCATTTAAGTTAGTAAGATTAACTGCAAAATAAGCAATTTTCACATCCCAAAGTTGATCTGCTCTTTCAAGGTATAAAGATGTAGTAGAAACATAATTAGAAGTTGGGCTATCTTTATTTATGTAAGTATCCTCAACAATATATCCAAGAGCATTATTTGTGTCTATAAATGAGTGTTCGTGGGTTTGGGTTAAATACCCTGTTAAATTTGTGCTTACATTATGGTTATCATAAGTTACTGAATTATAATCATCGTGGGTTATTGTTATGTTCCATAATCCAGTAACATTTTCAAATATAACAAATTCTGATATATTCGCAGTTTCATTATAAGTATGTGTTCCATTAGTTATTGTAGCAGTAAAATTAGTTATATTTGTTTGTTCATAACCATATTGGGTATAATTATCCATAGCAGTTATGGTAACATTTTCTGCTTGTGCTATTCCAGTTAAAACTAATAAAAAGAATACAAATATCCAAAGCAAATTAAACTTCCTCATATTTTGTTTTAGCATATAATATAACTACTAAAATAACCCCCACCATTAATATTATTGTAGGTAAATGATCCATAACAAAAGGAATAACTGTATATTCATTTGCTCCATCTTGCATTATATCTGTTTCTGCAGATGTTTCAAATACTTGACTAAATACCCCACCAATAATTACTGTAATTATTAAAAGCAATAAACTTACAAAAAAGAATAAAGGATGTGTTCTTATTGTAAATGTAGAAGCTATTACTATTACGATCAAACCAAACAAGAAAAACATAAAAATATAATCAAAAGCTCTTAAGGTAGTTCCTGCACTTTCCTCTACTGCATTATTTACTGTATTATTAAAAGCTTCACTACCCTCTATACTATCAGTATAACTATTATAAACTCCCATCATAAGCATAGAGATAAATGCGAACAAAAATAAAGCTACTAAAACAAACATTATGTCCTTTGCACTTCCTTTTTTATTCATATTTTAAACTCCCATCCTCTTAATTTTACTTTTTTTCTCATAGTTGTTTTAACCATTTTTGCTATTTTTTTACTTATTTGTGTTCTGCTTTGACCAGGAAATTCTTTTTTTATATCATCCATAACTTTTACTAATTCCCTATCTACCCTGATCATTCTGCTTTTAGTCATATTTTTTTGTCTTAATACTTCTTGCTATATTAAAAATATAATATATTAAAAAGTAAGCAACAATAAATATAACAACAAATATCAGTCCTGTATAACTTCCCCCTGTAATACTTTCTAAACCCTCAGTAGCAAGATTATCAGTTACTGCTAATCCCCCTAATAACATAAATAATCCTGTTAAATATAATAATAATTTAATTGAGCTATGTTCTTTTTGATCCAAACTGTTCCCCAAATAAAATAACATAAAAACTACTCCTAAAATCCCCATCATAATTGCGATATACATATCAGTTCCACCCCCTACAAATATTTCTCTCGTTGAGCCATCGCATATTTCTACTATATAACTTCCCTCGCTTTCTGTAAAATTGAAATAGTATATCTCTCCTGAAAGTTGAGTTAAATTTCCCTCTGTCGTTAAATTTCCCTCTTGAGTATATATTGAATAATTGTAAGTATCGCAAATAATCGTTGGAGTTAGCATAGTGCAGTTCTGAAATACCCTGTCCTCGCACATATCTGCTACTACTAAAGGCATCATAATCATTAATAATGTTATTATTATCCATTTTTTCATTTTTATATACAACCTGTTATCAACCCATCTTTAATTTGTAAAACACACCATCCACCAGGACACTTGCCCCCAACACTTCCTAAACAAACTTCATAAGAAACAATATCTGTGATCCCCTGACTATTATCCCCTGAAAAATAATTATTTGCTCTTATATTTCCATCTATTATTGCATTACCCCCTGCAGTTAAATCATCCCCTGCAGTAACATCATCTGTTGCATAAATTTTATCGCTCACAAAAAATAATCCTGTAATCGTTCCTGACCCTGCAACATCTATATCCCCAGTTACAGATAAATTTCCATCTATAGTATTGTAATCCTGTAATGGTCTAACCCATTCTGCATCTGCTTTGCTTCCTGGAATTAAAAAAAAGAGCAGAAAGAGGAATAGATAAATATATTTCATATTGCGAAACTCCCCCTTAATTTATCCATTATTCCCTCTTTCTTTTCTCTATCTGTGTGTAGTTCGCTTATTTGATGTTGCTCCAATAATTTCCTTAATGTTATTGCATCGTGAGCTTTATATAAGGTTGCAGTCATAGTATCTGCTAAGATAGATCTAACATAATCTCTATTCTTTCTATCAACCCCCCAGTCCTCAGGTGTCATTAACTCTGCTATGACTTCTTTTTCAAATTCATAAGCCATATTTTTTATTATTGCTTCATTAAAATTAGTTAAACTAAATATTTTGGAATTATAAAGATGTAGTTTTCCGATTATCCAAGATAAAGCTTGATCGTTAATTAATGGGATGCCTTTTTTGATGAACTTATTAGTCAAGCTATCTAACATCTCCCCTTTTAGTGTTCTGATTAATTCATCTATAACATACTGATTTTCTAAGATAGTTTCTTTTATTCCCTAATCATGATAAGGGATGGGTTTTTAATAATATTCCTCACTCATT
>Ga0114919_10003710_pt1 | contig 12301 bp, 13 predicted proteins | sample BlataG_FD_88682 | JGI IMG/M metagenome (GOLD analysis project Ga0114919, IMG submission 88682) | Deep subsurface microbial communities from Black Sea to uncover new lineages of life (NeLLi) - Black_00105 metaG | ecosystem: Environmental > Aquatic > Marine > Oceanic > Sediment | place: Atlantic... | reverse complement strand
TTATCTATATAGATAAAGTCAAGTAACTAATCAACTAATTGAAAAGGGTGAACCTTATTAACGAAAATAACGATGTAAGAGAAAAATCAGATGGTGTTAATAAACCCAATAAGCTTATTACTGAAAAAAGCCCGTATCTCCTTCAACATGCTAATAATCCCGTAGAATGGTATGCTTGGGGCGAAGAAGCCTTCGAAATGGCAAAATCGGAAGATAAGCCAATCTTCTTATCAATTGGGTATTCTACCTGCCATTGGTGCCATGTTATGGCTCACGAATCGTTTGAAGACCCTTATGTTGCAAAAATGATGAACGAGGCATTCGTTTCCATTAAAGTCGATCGAGAAGAACGACCGGACATAGATAAAATCTACATGACCGTTTGTCAGCTTATGACCGGTTCTGGGGGTTGGCCATTAACAATCATTATGACTCCAGATAAAAAACCTTTTTTCGCTGGAACCTATTTTCCTAAAGAAAGTCGTTTTGGAAGAACTGGATTAGTTGATTTAATTAAACGTGTAAAAGATCTATGGACCAATGAAAGAAATCAATTAGTAGAATCGAGCGAAAAAATAACCTTTGCTTTGCAAGATGCAAGCACTGAATCCCCAGGAAGGAGTCTGACGGATAAAGTTTTAAAAACTACGTACTCTCAATTATCGGGAAGGTATGATAGTAAAAACGGAGGGTTTGGAACAGCTCCTAAATTCCCTACACCTCACAATTTGTTATTTTTATTACGATATTGGAAAAGAAGTGGGGATACAGGAGCACTTAAAATGGTTGAAAAAACGCTTGAAAGCATACGAATGGGCGGAATTTACGATCACATAGGTTTTGGTTTCCATCGTTATTCAACTGATGCTAATTGGCTTGTACCTCACTTTGAAAAAATGCTTTACGATCAAGCACTATTGACTCTCGCTTATCTAGAAGCTTATCAAGCAACAAATAGAGAAGATTTTGCTACTACAGCAAAAGAAATAATGACCTATGTCCTACGTGATATGACATCTCAAGAAGGAGCTTTTTATAGCGCAGAAGATGCCGATAGTGAAGGCGAAGAAGGGAAGTTTTATTTTTGGTCAAAAAAGGAGATTGAAGAATTATTAGGAGTAGAAGACGCTGAAGGTTTCTCAAAAATTTTTAATGTTAACATAAAAGGAAATTTTTTAGATGAAGCTACTCGAAGAAAAACGGAGAATAATATTTTACATTTAACATCTAGTTTAACAGAAACTTATAACGATCACATAAAATCTTTGAGAAATAAAATCTTTGAAGCAAGGGAGAAGCGGGTTAGACCTCATAAAGACGATAAAATATTGGCCGATTGGAACGGATTAATGATAGCTGCATTTGCTAAAGCAGGTTATATATTTAACGATCCTAAATATATCCAGATAGCCAAAAAAGCTATGAACTTCATTCTTAATGAAATGAAAAATTCTGATGGAAGACTACTACATCGCTACCGTGAAGGAGGAGCGGATATACCTGCTTTCTTAGATGACTATGCTTTCCTGATCTGGGGTTTAATTAATCTCTATGAAGCCACTTTTGACACATTTTATCTTCAAAAAGCGGTAGAATTTACAGAGGAGCAGCTAGATTTCTTCTGGGATTCGTCTATTGGGGCATTCTTTTTTACAGCGAAAGACGCAGAAACTTTATTAACTAGGCAGAAAGAAACTTATGACGGAGCAATACCATCAGGAAATTCTGTTGCTATGTTAAATTTGCTTAGATTAGCCCAATTAACTGGCAACGATAATTATGAAAAAAATGCAGATTATATTGGAAAAGTCTTTGCCGAAAATATAAGAGCTAACCCTGTTGCACATACTCTAATGATGGTTGCTGTGGATTATGCTGTTGGTCCAACGTATTCATTAGTTATCGCAGGAGACACTGGAAATGATGATACAAATTCTATGTTAGACGAAGTAAGAAGACAATTTTTACCTAATAAATCATTAATTTTTCGTCCTACAGAAAAGTTAAATCCAGAAATCGATAATTTTTCTAATTTTGTTCAATTTTTTGACAAACATGATGAAAGAGCTACTGCTTTTGTTTGTATTAACAAAACTTGTAAAGCTCCTACAAATGATATAAGTGAAGCTATAAAATATTTAAATGCTAAGTAAGAGTGAAATATTTTCCTACAGGAGCGACTAAGACTACAAATTAGGCTAAATATATGAAAGAAAAAATTCTAAAAAATACGAAATTATGATTTATTAATGAATCTTATTTAAAGATGTAAAATTTACTTTTATTGTGTTTAAGATACTAAACACTAAATTATGTGAGATTTTCATGAGCTTTAGAATTGAGAGTAAAGAACAATTTGTAAAACTTTGGACTGATATTTACAATACCGAAGGGAAGCCTGATTGGTCAAACATCCTCCCATATTATGACGATAATATCTATTTTCACGATACGATTCAAGAAATTTGGGGTATGAAAGAATTTAAGCCAATGACCGAACGATTAACTGAGCGATCTCAAGATTTGAAAATGAAAATTGTCCACATTCTGTTCGAAGGAAATATTATTTTTTTTGAATGGGAAATGTCATTAAGTTTTAAGAGGTATCCTAATTCGACGTTATTCGGAGCAAGCAGATTAACTTTAAATGAAGATGGTAAAATCATTGAACAAAGGGATTATTATGATCTTTGGGGTGATATAATCGATAACATTCCCTTCCTTGCAGATAGGTACAGGAAATTTATAAAAAAAAGATTCGGATGATTCGCGTGAATAAGTATTGGAAAGAAAATATATTTAAAATGCCCGCTCAAATGTGGAAAATGCGGAAGAATAAAAAAGCTGAGATTAAAGAATGTGATGAGGACTTTAAAAAGAGATTAGTAGTTATCACGGGGGCAACGTCTGGAATTGGTTATTATACTGCAAGAAAATATGCTTTGAATGGTGCTAATCTTCTACTATTAAATCGAAATGAAGAAAAATCAATTATGGTTTGCGACGAAATTCGTCAAGATTTCGGTGTAGAATGTGAATACAAAATTGCAGATTTTACCCGCATTTCTGACGTACAGAAAGTAGGATATGAACTTTTAGATTCGGATATAAAAATAGATGTACTTATCCATAATGCTGGTGTTTATTCTACTAAAAAGATATTAACTGAAGATAATAATGAACTTGTTTTTCAAGTAGTTTATCTTGGGTCATTTATTCTAAATTATATATTGAAAGCTAAACTAAAAGCCCAAGGTAATACAAGAATTATATTTGTAAATTCTGAAGGTCACCGTTTTACTCTTCTTGGATTGAGTTTAGATGATCTTGAGTGGGAGGATCATCGTTATTCCGGCTTGCGTAGTTATGGGAAAGCAAAAACAGCCCAACTTCTTTCAATGATTTCATTTGACGAATACTTCAAAAATAGCGGAGTATCAATAAATGCAATGCATCCTGGGAATGTAAAAACAAATATGGGGCAAAATAACGGCCCAACTTATCGATTTCTAAAACGTCTTTTTATTGACCGAGCTGCAAAATCACCTGAGATATCCGCTCAAGCTTTATATTATCTCGGCGTGTCAAAGGAAATTAATGGAGTGAGTAGTAAATTTTTCCGTCTTACTTCAGAAGAAAAACCTGCACCTCCCGCATTGGATAGAGAGGTCGCAGATGAGCTCTGGAGTTTAAGTATCAAATTAGGTGGTCTTGAATGAATGAACCAGATAAAAAAATAGTTATAGTCGGGGGAGGAATGGCAGGTTTAACCGCTGCTGCCTACTTGTCTAGGGCAAAGTATGATGTTCTTTTAATTGAAAAAAATAAGGAAATTGGAGGTTTAGTTAATACAATTGAAAGAGATGGATTTTTCTTCGATACAGCTGCAAGATCGATTGAAAATTCTGGTATTGTTAAAACTTTTTTAAATGATCTAGGAATTAAACTAGAGATTATGAACAGTCCTATCTCTGTTGGGATTGAAAGCGATGTTATTAATATCCGTTCGGAAGATAGTTTGGTTGACTATAAGAACTTACTAGAAAAATTGTATCCTGAAAAGATAGAAGATATTCAAAGAATTTTCTCATTTATAGAAAAAATGATGAAAGATATGGCCATTTTATATGGGATAGACAACCCCCTTTTTAAAGATCTCAAGAAAGATAGAAAGTTTCTATTTAAAGTACTTCTTCCATATTTGGGAAAATTCTTGTTAACGGTCCGGCGTATGAATCGCCTAGATGAACCCGTTGAAGAATTTTTGGAAAAAATGTCGTCATACAGACCTCTTACTGATATAATTGACCAACATTTTTTTAAAAATACTCCTACATCTTTTGCTATGGGCTATTTTTACGTTTATCTTGACTATCTTTACCCAAAGGGTGGTACAGGCCAAATTCCTAGAGCTATTGAACAAAAGATTATCGAATGGGGAGGGAAAATCCAAACTGAAACAGAAATCTCCAAAATTATTCCTTCAATAAATCAAGTAATCGATATCAATGGCAATTTATATCACTATGATTATCTCATTTGGGGCGCGGATTTAAAGACATTATACAAGAGAGTTAATACAGACAATTTGGATGATAAAATTTCTCGTAAAATTAAAAAACAAAAAGAAAAATTTATCTCCCATCGCGGTGGAGATTCGGTATTTAGTTTGTTCATCGGAGTTGATGAACCATTAGAAAAATATAAATCTATTTCACACGGACACTTCTTTTACACTCCATCGAAAAGAGGTCTTGGAGAAATTAATCGTTCGGAACTAAAATCATTAATCGAAAATTTTGAAAATACCTCAAAAGAAGAAATTCTACAGTGGTTAGATAGGTTTTGCAAATTGAATACTTATGAAATTTCAATTCCTGCAATTCGAGATCCCTCTCTAGCTCCAAAAGGAAAAACCGGCCTGATAATTAGCATGCTTTTTGAATTCGATTTATTTAAAAAGGTTCAAGAAGCTTCTTGGTACGAGGAATTTAAAACAGAAGTTGAAAACCGTATTTTAGAGACTCTTTCAAGTTCTATTTACCCAAATATCGAGGAAAAAATTCTTTTCCGTTTTTCTTTGACCCCTTTAGATATTTTTAATAGGGTAGGTAGCTCTGAAGGGGCAATAGTGGGTTGGTCGTACGAAGGAACCGTTCCTGTAGTAAATAGACTTCTTAAGATATCTAGTTCTGTTAAAACTCCAATTCCTAAAGTCTTACAGGCAGGTCAATGGGCTTATAGTCCTGCTGGAATTCCCATCGCAATTCTTACTGGCTTGCTTGCTGCCCAAAAAATTATGAAAAATAAAATTTAAACTTTAATGTAGTGAATTATTTTTATCTTTGAAGGTTTTAAAAAATATGAAAATTTTAGATGATGAAAAATTTATCAGACATGTGGAAAATCTGATTGATCCAAAAGAAGTCAGCCATTTGTATTTCTATCAAGGATTCAAACGGTTGTTACCTCGCTCCCTTTTTAAAAAGTTATTAATCAAAACTTCAAAAAAGACTCCCTACATGGGTTTTGTAATTGAACCATATTGTCTGTTTTTATTCTTTAAGCTTAAAAATATCGAAAAAGCAAAATCATTCTTGCCGGAACGCTATGAGTTGAAAAAGACCAGAATTTTTTCTGATGAAGAACCAGAATATTATTTGGGAATGGGAGTTTTCAATACCCGGGCAAGTACTTTTTGGGGTTCTAGGCTAGAATCATATCTCGTCGCGGAAGATAAAGAAACCGGTCATATATCTTGGATTTTTCTCGATATATTGAGTAATACAATGATTTATATCCCTGCAATAGGAATTAAAGATAGAAACTGTAAAAATGCTATATATACGACTAACTCAAAGGGAGGTATACTACTGGATTTCAAAGAAGACACAACTAACCGACATATAATCGCAACGGGAAATATTACCAATGGAAAAATGCGTGGTCTTGATCAACCCCTTTGGATAATAGGAAACACATCTGTCGCCCACCGTAAAGATCTTTCAGATAAAAATGACGATCCCTTTGCCGTAATATTTGATCCCGCTGAAGTTAAAGAATGCTTAGACGTTCCTATTGAGGATGTCCACTTAGAGTTTAATACACTTTTCCCAGATCTAGCAGAGCCTGAACTATACAAGGTGTTATGTTTCCCCTACGCTCAGCACTATATTGCCGACAGTCCAGGTCGTCGCACCTATATCAAAGATAAGAACGACTTGATCGAGAAGTATAACAAAATCGCAGATATGAAAGATATAAAAACCTTTTCAACACGAAATATAAAGAAAATGTTTTTACTTGGAATATCTTTATTTATGGTAATCTTTATTTCCCTATTTATTTTATTGATAATTAATCTATGAAGATGGACTTGAAAAAAAAACAAGGTTTATGCAAATGGACCAAGAAGAATACAGAAATTTTGCAAAAAAGACAGAATCTCTTGTAAAGCCTAAAGATGTAACTGCCATTAGTTTTTTGAGCAGTTTCAGTGCATCTCTTCCTAAAAAAACTCAACATAAATTTACAAAGAGCGGCCAGAAAAGAATTCCTTACATGGGATTCATAGTAGATCCCTACAGTTTATTTCTAAGTTTTAAGATAACAAATACTTCAGCAGCGCAAGAGATGCTCCCCGATGGATATGAGCTAGCAGATACCTCATTTTTTAAGAACGACGCAAAGATTCCCATGGCAATAGCAAGCGTATTTACCGCTCGAACATCAGGATTTATAGGCATGCGAATAGAGTTTTATATTATTGCTCGCAACAAAGAAACCGGGTTGTTGTCTTGGATTATTTGTGATTATGAAACGAATACTAACAGCTATGACCCAAAGAATGGATTCTGTGGGTACACTTGTGATCCAGCCGTGTTTACAACCACATACTCAGGGGAGTTACTGGTTGATATTAAAAATCCCACCAACAATAAAGAATTCGTTGTATCGGTTGATTTAGAAAAAGCTGGTTCAAAGGAATTGGATCATTCTCTCTGGATTGATGGAAATCTTATTGTGGATTATGGCGGCGAGCTAAAAAGTGAATTTTCAGAGCCTTTTAGCCTGCTTTTTGACCCAAATATGGTAAAAGAAGGCGTAAACATACCTTTAGACCAAGTTTCAATCAAGGCAAACACCTATCTGGGTAATATTATTGATCCTGTTAAGCCAGTAAACGTACTTATCTTTCCTTACAGTCAGCACTTCATTATTAAGCAAGACCTGCCAAAGTATGCGGTTAAAAATCAAGAGGACTTAGAGCTTCAAACAAAGGATTTCCTTAGTAGAACTGGAGATAAAGCCATGTCAGGTGAGGATATAAAAAAACCCATTTACGGTATGATCAAAATTTCTTACCTAGTACTTATCGGTATAATTGTATTTTTACTAATACTACTCTTTCTATAAGTTTGGGTAAAAACCTCATTTTTTATTTTTCATTAAATGAACAACATTTTCATACTCTTCTTTATCAAAAAAATGTAAAGACCCTCGATTAATTTCGATAAGTAATTACCTATGAAATAAAAAATGATTTACGGTATAAATTTAATTCATTCTTCTTTGAGACGGTTTATTTAAAAGTAAAAAGAAAGTGCCATAATAGGTATTATTTCAACTTAGAAGAAACGAGCTCTTCCATTTCAGTAAGTGTTGCCACATTATTCATCTCTTCCTGCGAAATAAACAAAGTAAGATTTCCATTCTTCAAAATATAAGCAGAGGGGTATTTTGCGTCTTTAACATCGTATTTCTCTAGAAATTCGTCCTTATGCAGAAATTCGGAATCAATTCCTATATCATTAATGAAGGATTTCCATTCTTTTTTAGCTCCGAAAACTCCGAATGTAGTTTGGCATAGATTACATTGGTAAGTGCTAGGCCGTAATGCTTTATGCCAGAAGTCCTTTACAGTATTAATTAATCCAGAATCAGCATTCCATATAAAAATTAATTTATCATCATTATTTTCGTTCATTAAAACCACCCATGTTAAACAAAACCCTTGTACATATTAAGTGTATACTTATAGATTTTAATCTGCGTACTATCATTTATAAATTTCTTTAACTTAATTAAAGAAATTATAGGGATTTTACCAAAAAGGCAATTAAATTATCAAAATTAAACAAGTTATGTTATGATATCTTTTTATTGATAAAATGCTTGGTTAATATATGATAAGACCAAGGTTAAAACCTTCAGATTGGAAAGAATATATAGGTAAGGAGATTGGAACATCAGACTGGTATGAAGTTACTCAAGAAGAGATTAACGAATATGGAAGAATTGTAGGAGATGTGCAATGGATTCACACTGATCCGGAACGCGCAAAAAAGGAATCTCCCTACGGAGTCACAGTTGCGCACGGGAACTGGATTTTATCTATAGTTCATCCAAAATTATTAACTCAGCTCTATACGCCAATCAAAACAAAAATGATAGTCAATTATGGTTGGAATAAAATTCGGTTTCCATCACCTACGCCCGTTGGTAAGCGAATTCGTTTAGTAGCTAAAGTAGCTGATGTGACAGAGGCTAGTGCTGGTGTGTATGATGTAGAAATGGATTATAGAGTATATGTAGAAGATGAAACTAAACCCTGTATGGCAGCGATTAAAGTTACACGCTACTACTCTTTTTAGTAATACTAATGATGATGGAATTTTTAAAAAATTAAAAATTATTAAACTTATCTCTTATAGTATCCATTCTCTTTCTATTTACTCCCATGTCACTATATCCAAGTCTTGCTCGCGATCGAAAATGAATATTTTTTTCGCTATCATCAAAAAGAAACTCAACATCGTCAACAAATTTAAATAACGCTGTTCTGAACTCAACATGAATGTAGTTCTCTTTATCGGTTATAATTTTTGATCTTTTTAACGAACGTATAAGTTGGATTATGTTATCTTTCGCTTCGCTTAGAGATCCTGTATACTGTATGGGATCAATTTTATGTTTCTCGATTGTAGCTTGAGTAGAAACACAATTTGGTGAATTTGGACAGGGGTAAAATTTACCATCAACAATTCCAATAGGTTTTTTCGATTTTTTCAAAATTCATTCACATTTTCATTTTTTTTGTTACTAAATGTTTATACGCTTAAAATTTCTTTTATGAGCTCGACGATTTTGTAATTATCAAAGACCGCAGTATTACCTGTTTTGTTAAATTTTAATATTTGATCGTGATAGTGCTCTTCAAATTGATTTAAAAAGTATGCTAAGCGTTCCTTTAAGCTTTGATTCGCGGGTTTGGATAAAAACAACGCCAATTTGATGTATTGTCCATATACCGCATGCACATAGAAGCCTTTATAATTTATTTCGTTCATTGAAGCCGACCCTCCTATTTCGGATACAAATGAGTCCATTGCTGACAAAAATCCAGAAATCAATTCCTTTTCCATCGATACATTTTCACTTGAATATGAAAATATGTTTAAACCAGAATCTTTATCTATAATCATAAGATTCCTAAAGGTATCTTTAAACTCTGGCTTTATTTTTTTTGCATGATCTTCTAAAAGCAGTTTTTCCATAGGAAAGAGTTCAAACATGACGAAGTCTTTAGGATTGTAAGATTCGCTTTCTTTAAAACTATATTGGGAGATATTTGCTAACTGGGAAGGGGTTCTTATTGGCTCGCGTGGTAATTTTTTTATAAACTCGTCCCTGATATCAGTGTTGTGTACTTTCGATTTTTTACCTTTTGTAATTCCAAGGATTTTTTGATGAATTGGGTCAATTACATATAACCACGCATTTAAATTTTCCATATCGCTTTTTAGCCTTTCTAAACCTATTTTACACACTCCTCGAGGAGTGGTTACAAATACAGTCCAGACCGCGAGTTTATTGGCTTCGTTAATCAGATAGAAAGTATTCTTATAGTTTTCTTCCGTCATTTCTGCTCCAGTTCTTACAAAAACTGCTTCAGTTCTTAAGAACGGTTTTTTCTTGATTAAGTACAAATCTAAAGAATTATCCTTGATATCCGATGTACTATATACAGAGATCCCATAATCAGCACAATAATCCGCAAATGCGTCAATTAATTCTTGTTTGGATATGAAATCAAATCTCTTTAAGTAATCGCCTATAACTTCGTCGGTTGTTATGAAATCTCCTATATAGGTAATGGGTGTCTTAAATTGTTTTTTAAGTGTGGAGCTTTTTTGGTATTGATTATAAAAAAAAATGCTTATATGATCGAGGATTTCTAATTTTGACAAATTCTCTCCTTGTGGAAATGGAATATCATGTCTGCTCATAAAATCGTAAAGTTCTTTGAACCTACTTCTTACTACGAGGCAATTCAAGCATATAATCCCAAATTTACCCTCAATATCTTTCATTATTGTCTCTAAAATTTCGTTTGCTTCGTTTGAGTTTTGAGGAGTCATTATTGATATTATATACCTTGAGTTTTAAAATACTTTCATAATAAATTAAAAAAAGAAGCCTAATCATTCGCCCTCTGACTTAAAGATATTATATGCATCTTTCAATCTTAGTAGTGCTGTGATAAAAATTAATTTTGCAAAAATCCATAATATGAAGAACCGCCATGGAATTAAGAGTATTATGGCCAGTAAAAAGAAAAACGTCTCAGAACGCTCCATGAGTCCACTTTGATATACAATTACTTTTGAATCTTGATTTTGTTCTTCTCTTTTTATAATTCCTCCTACAATAAGGAACATGGAAATACATAATACAATAGCGCTTAGTGTAAATAACCCTGGCCAAACTAAATTTGAGGGATCGGTTGCTACAATTGCTATTATTATGGATACTTCAACTAAACGATCGCAGAAAATATCTAATATCCCTCCGAAGATCGTAGGTCCCTCATATCGTGCTACAGACCCATCCAAAGTATCTATAAAAAAAGATATTATTGTGAAGATTAAGGACAATATGATGAAGGTTATCATTTGTTCCGTGTAAAAACTGCTTAGATAAATGAATGCCGAACTTACCAATCCTATAACCAACCCCAATATGGTTAGCTGATTAGCAGAGATTTTACTTACTATTATTTTCCTTACAACTTTCTCGTATCCTTCCTTAAATTTCGTTTTAGAAAGCCACTTATCAATCATATCCTATCCATCCAATTTCAGTATAATTTAAATTGGTATATCAAACTTTCTTAACTCTTCTCGTAAATCAGTCTTTGGTTGATTCCATATTATTTTCATACCAAGTTTTTTAGCCGGCTTTAAAAAAAATAAAACATCGTCAATAAACAAGCATTCTTCGGGAATAAGGCGATATTGATTAAGCAATCTCATATAAATCTCTTTTTCTGGTTTAATCGTCTTTTCGAATCCAGAAATAATTTGACCATCGAAAAACGAAAAAATATCGTAGTTATATTCAATATAAGCAAATGTTTCTTTTATAAAATTAGATAAAATATATGTTTTATATCCTATACAACGTAACTCTTTTAAAATTTTTATATTTTCTTCAATAGGGGTCAGCATTTCCATCCAATGAGTAAAAAAAAGAGTAAGAAAGTCTTTTTCTTTAGGATATTTAGAGATAAAATTTTCTTTAGCATTTTCCAAAGAAATTGTGCCCCTATCTAAATCTAACCATACAGTGCTACGAAAGATTTTAGGAACAAATTGTTCAATGTATCCGATATCGTCTGTAAATCTTAATAGAAATTCACTTGGTTGGAACTTAAGTAAGACGTTCCCTAAATCAAAAATAATGTTCTTGATCATCTTACACTATGTAATAAAATGAGAAGGAAAAAAAAGATTAGCTAAAAAAGAATATTAAAATTCGTTTGGCAATTTTTTAAGTTCTGCGAGTGAAAAAACAGGTCCATCAATACAAACAAACTTACTTCCAATATTACAGCGTCCACACTTTCCGATTCCGCATTTCATTCGCATTTCTAAGGAATTAAGAATATTTTCGTCACTCCAACCGATTTTCACTAATTCGTCCACAGCCGTTCGTATCATAATAGGAGGGCCACAGATAATTGCAACCGCGTCATCTGGAGAGGGCGCTACTTCTTTAACGATAGCAGCAACGAAACCTACTTTTCGAGTCCAGCCCTCTTCTTCGCGATCGATGGTTAGAACTACATTTATATCATCTCGTTTTTCCCATTCTTCTAACACGTCACGATAGAGAACTTCGCCTGAATCTCTGTTTCCATATATTACTGTTAATTCTCTATAATCTTTTCTGTGCCTTTCATCGAGGACATATAATATTAACGACCTTAAGGTTGAGAACGCAAATCCCCCACCAATTA
>Ga0114919_10003708_pt1 | contig 12304 bp, 12 predicted proteins | sample BlataG_FD_88682 | JGI IMG/M metagenome (GOLD analysis project Ga0114919, IMG submission 88682) | Deep subsurface microbial communities from Black Sea to uncover new lineages of life (NeLLi) - Black_00105 metaG | ecosystem: Environmental > Aquatic > Marine > Oceanic > Sediment | place: Atlantic... | reverse complement strand
CTTTAAAGCTTAATTTACACGTCTAAATAGAAAAATAGATAAGACTTGAATTATTTTTCAAGAGACGCATAGTAAATCAACCATTTTGCCATTGCTTGAAATGATTCATTAATATTTAATTCCATCTTTGAGGAAGTAAAAACAGATTGATTACATTTGGCTTGTTCAGCGTATTTTTGAGCAGTTTCAATATCAATTTCATGATTAGGTAGATCCCATTTCATACCTAATAAAATAATTGGAATAAAACCAGCGGTTGTTCTAATGATTGTTAACCATTCCGGTAGCTGCCTAAAAGTATCATAATCAGTGACATCAAAACAAATAAAAGCACCACTTGCTCCCTTACAATAATCAGATAATAAACTTCTAAACCTTTCCTCTCCTGCAAAATCCCATAGCTGCATTTTGCATTGTTCACCTGTATCTAATTTCTCTTCTTTAGTATAAAATGCAGCCCCGATTGTCATCTTATGATCTTCTATAAATTTCCCAGTACAATATCTTGTAACCAGTGCTGTTTTTCCCACACCACCAGAACCAGCTACTATCACTTTAAATATCCATGAAATTGACATTTGATATCACTATTATTAATTTTTTATATAAATTTAATAAAAATCTACTTATTTTATTTTATTTATTTTTACTTGGTTTTATATAAATTGATTCTTAATTTGAAGTGAAAGCTTTTTATAAGATTTAATTCTAATAATAATTATATTTTAAAAGTACTTTTTTAAAAAAAGTAAGGTAGTGTATAGAACATACTTAATGACCAAAATATCTGCCCAAAATGCTCTTTTCCTAAGGATTTGTGTATTTGTGAATCGTTAGGTCAAGAGGAACAGCGTGTTGATATTTTTTCTGAAAGAAGGAAATGGGGTCGATGGGTTACTGTTGTTTCTTTTCTAGGAAATATTGATATAAATTTAAATGATTTCTCAAAAAAAGCAAAAAAGTTTTGTGCTTCCGGTGGAACAGTTAAAAACAAAACAATAGAACTCCAAGGTGATCATCGACTTAAAATAAAAAAATTTTTAATTGATAATGGTTTTCCAGAAGAAAATATAGAAATTCGGCATGTTGACAAACAAAAATATAAAAAAAGAAGATGATAGAAAGTTTTATAAAGTTCTATTTAAAGGATTTTTAGATTCGGAGGAAAATATTTTAAATTTAACTTTTGAAGTGTTATCTTTAAAAGAACCAGTAAAGATTGAGCCAGCCTTTATCAATAAAATAAAAGATTTAACAATAAAGAGCGAAAATATTTTCTTTTTTCAAAATATTAAGGAAGTTCTCCAATTGGGAAAAGGCTTTCAATTCAATAATTGCCCTTATTATTATATTTTTCTCTATACATTGAAATCAAATAGTATGAGAAAGGGAATTTTAATAGGTAATGTAAAATCAATTGGAGATGTTATTATTGGAATTTGGCCAATTGAATTCAATTTAAAAAAGAGTTTTGATTTAAAACAATTACTCTCTGAAATAAATCATATCATTAATAATACAGATGATTTCATAAATATAACTTTGATTAATTAAACTTTAAGGAGTTAAGATTTAACGTAAAAAAGAATTAAGAAAATTACGGTAAGAAACATTTAGCACCTAGTAATGCCAAAAGAACATACTCTGGAAGATTAAAAAATCAATAGAGAAATTCCAGGAGAAACTCCTATAATAAAGAAAATTATTGCACTTGTAATAATAATTTTTATACCTTTATGTTTTCCGTAAAAACCTTGTCCAATAATTAACGTAGCCCCATAAATGAATAAAAAAAATCCTATCATTGAAATAATTCCAATCAATAATAATATTATTTGCTCTATTTGAGTCAAATTAGACCATTCAGGAGTTAAAGGCATGACCATAGTATGCAGTTCCACTATGTCATTCATAGATATGATATTAAAAATTAACATCGGTGGCTCCAATCTAGATAAAAAATAGACTATTAGTAATAAAATATTAAAATAAAATCCTAAAGCAATTATTACACAAATTATTGCGCTAATTAATTTTATTGGGCGTTTTAAATTCTTATAATTATCTTTTACTTGAAAATATTCATTGTTTTCATTCCAATGTTTGTCTTTATTTAAAAACAACAAAATTCCAAAAATTAAAAAAATCGTTCCAACAATATATTTTACGTATGGTAAAAATGCAAGTATATTTATAATTATCTCATCAAAATATTCATTAGGATTACCCATAAAACTTTTGAAAAAATCAAATCCTTCAAAAATCATTAATGTCTTTGTTTTATTTTGAAAAAGCTATTTAAAGCTCTTTTTTAAAAGTAATATTATTATCAATTTTTTTTTATAACATTTTTTCAATTAAAAATAGTAAAGCATATATATTTTTTTTTGCTTTCTTCTTTCTTTTTTTACTCTAGGTGAAATAATAATCGCTGACTACAAACCCAACCCGCAACACAATATGGGAACTCTCAAATGGAGATTTTTTCATTTGCTCTCTCAAATCTGCTCCTATGGCGTTTTAATAAACTAAAGATGCCATATAGATAAAATAAAATGGGTCGTTTTTAATAACTCCAAAACGTGGGTATTTGAGCTAGGACTTTTGATGAAAAAATTTGATGATATTTTAATAAATGAGAATAACCAAAAAAGTTTTCCTTGGCGAAATTACTTGAAACTCGACTAGCATTAAAAAATAGAGTGAAATTATGAACTCAATAAATGTGTTACTCAGAAAATGAATAATGTCCTAGCAATGGTACGAAACGAACACTACATACCTTGTCGATCTTAAATTTATCTTCCTTTATTTTGGTATATAAGTACAAGTCTTGGGAAAAATTCTTTGATCCCGCAGGGATACACATAATTCCTCCGACTTTTAATTGATCTTTAAATGGTTGAGGTATAGGGAGTGATGAGGCGGCTGTTACAAGAATTCTATCATAGGGTGCTTCTTTTTCATATCCTAAGGTTCCATCAGAATGAATAACATCAATTTTCTTACTAAACCCTCCTTTTTCAATATTTTTTCTAGCATTATCAGCCAACTCTTTAATTCTCTCAACTGTATAAACATGACCCGGGTTTTTTGAATGTTCAGGAGCAATAATATAAGCACATAATGCTGCATGATATCCAGAACCAGTTCCAATTTCAAGTAACTTGTTTCCTTCATTTAGATCCAAATATTCACACATCATAGCATTCATATGGGGGGCACTTATTGTTTGTCCATAACCAATTGTTAAAGGGGTATCAATATAAGCCATTTTTTTTTTATCCTCTGGAAGAAATAACTCTCGAGGAACATTTAACATTGCGTTTATTACCGATTCTTTATTTAAATACCTTCCTTTTTTTAATCCTTCGATTAATTCATACCTTTTCTGAATAAAATCCATTTTTTTTTACCCCTTTTTTTTAAAATAAATTTTCATTCCTCTCTTCTAAAAAAACCAAAATTTCATTATGTGTTGGCATACCTGTTCGAGCCCCAAGCTTACCAATTTTAATTCCCGCTGCTGCATTTGCATATTTACATGCTTTAATCAAATCCCATCCCCTAATCCAATAGGCAACTGAAAATGCACCAATAAAAGTATCACCAGCACCAGTAGTATCTACTACTTTATCTACGTTATAGGATGTAATTACTTTTTGAAAATTCTCTGTGGAAATTAATGCACCATGACTCCCAAGAGTTATTATCACGAGAGGTATTCCTTTTTTTGTAAGAAAACTCGCAGCTTCCTTGGGGGAATTTGTTTTAGTTATTGACATTGCCCCTTCTTTATTAGGTAATAAAACATCTACATTTTGAATTATTTTTTTTAATTTATTCCATCCCCTCATAGCAATTTGTGATTCAAGATCAAGAGAAACCTTAACATTGTTTTTCTTTGCAATTTTGATTGTCTCCTCCGTCAATTCATGATGAATTGCTGTAGTATGTAATAATTTTGAGGAAGCTATATAATCATTATCTAAATCCTTTATTGAGAGAGAATATTGCATATAAGGAGATTGAATTATTATTTTTTCTCCACTATTTGACGCTACAATAATGAAATTAACTGGTGTTTTAAGATCTCCCCTTTTAAAAGTATATTTTGTATCTACACCTTCATTTTTAAGATCTTTAATTAAAAATTCACCATTCTCATCTTGTCCTACAGCTCCAATAAATCCAGAAGATACTCCTAATCTTGTTGTGGCAACTAAAAAGTTTGCTGTTACTCCACCACCAAATATTTCTTGGTGAAAAGAATCAATTTTTTCATCTGGCTTAGGAAAATGAGGGATCTGAGCTACCCAATCTACTACAATTTCTCCTAATCCTAATATTTCTGGTGAATTTGGCATATTATTCAATTTAATGAACTATTGAATTACAATTAAATTGATTAGCTTAATTAGATTTTTATTTTAATCTAATTATGTTTTCATTTATATTATTTGTGGAAAAAAAAAAATTTAAATAATGAATTAAAAAATAAACTATTGAATTAACTTTCAATTTCTTTAACGATATGTTTCAATTCAAGTATTGGATCTACTTCTTTAAAATCATATACGTTTATTTCATAATTATTACTAAAATCATTAAACTTGCATTTACCTTTGATAATAATTTCTTTACCTAATAATTTTTCAGAGATTTTTTTTAAAAAATCTTCAAACTCAGGAGTTTCTTTTATTAAAATCAAATCAGATGTTTTCACTCCTAGAATTTTTTCTGCCAGATCTCCAATAAGACTCCCTCTTATTGTCCCGGATTCATCATCTAATGTTAAGTTCAAAATCATTCTGGGAATAGAATCTTTTTTTATATCACAGGTGCAATTCTCAACCTTCTTGAAACAATCAGGACAAGAATTATAAATGGTAATATTAGAAATTTCTTTTGCAATAAAACCCTTTACTTCGAATCTCCCAGAAGAATTTATTTCTGAAATATTTGTATATTTTCCCGAAAATTTTGTTTTATCTATTCCTTGAGTTGAATAATCTTGGGAGATATTTTTAACGTCTTGAATTTCTAAATCGATTTTATTAATTTCTGATGTTGTAGAAAATGAAACCTCATTTCTTGAAGAAAATGAATTAAATTTAACTAAGACATTTTTTAATGATACACCATCACCCAATTTTAGAATGTCTGAAAATCTTTCTGCAGCATCTCTCCATAATGATACTCTAATTGCGTCAGTGTCATCACTCACGATAAAATTTAAAAGGGAAATTTCTTCATTATTTTTTAATTTGACTTTTTTAAGATTATCGATTTGAGTAATAATTCCTTGAAAATTGACAAAACCTTGATGTTTTTGGAGTAGTTCAATTTTTAAGAGTTTTTGCTCCTTTTTTTTGATTTTTTCTTTTTTTATTTGTGAAGTTTTTCCAAAATATAAATCAATTTTTTCCGGATTTCTATTATTTTGTTTAGGATATAAATTTGATATATTAACAAAATCTCCCATATTATAATCAGATAATTTTTCCACATCTAGATTCCAAAAAGTAACTGTAATTATTCCTGTAGAATCACCGATGATTAGAGAACGAACTTTTCCAATTTCACCATCATTCCTCTTAAATTCATGTTTTGGATATATTTGCGAGATTTCTCCAGAGATCGTAATTAAACTTAAATTTAAATTAATGTCTTTAATAGAAATTACTTGTTCTTTAATTTCTGGATATTTCTTATAATCAACATCATCAGGAGATAAAATAATTCTACCATTTCTACCTATATGGGCCTCTTTTTCATTAAATCTTCCTATTTTAATATTAGCATTAATAATTTTGACTAATTCATTTTTCTGAAAATAATCATTTTCTATTATTTTTGTTTTCTCATCCCAAAGAACAATACGTATATCTCCGGTTGAGTCATGAAGTAAGAAAGACCCAACCAAGCCTAAAGTTCCATCCTTTCTTGTAAAATTATTTACTGGATAAGTTTCTCTTATTCTTCCGATCAATGAAAGATTTTTCATATTTAACGATATATCACTGATATTTATTTCTATTTTCTCTGAAGTAATTTTATTTTTATTTTGTATCTCCACCCCCAATTCCTTGGCAACAATAAAAAGAGCTCCTTCATCAGAAATTAAACCTTTTAGGGCTAATTTTTTTTCTTCCATTCGTTTTTGTATATCTTTCTTACTTAAACCCGTTTTTTGGATAATTTTATTTATATATTCTTCATTTTCGCTCATATCTCTTAAACATCCTTTTGATTATTATTTTCATTAAAAAAATGTTTGGTTTTAATAAAATTTCATTATTAAAAATCTTTTAAAAAGTATTTCTTCTGTAAATTAATAATTTATTATTATTATCAAAATAAGTAAAAAAATGAATTGAAAAAATTTAAAAAATAAAAAAAAGCTTGACAATTTATTTTTCCTATGATTTTATTAATTTTTAATTATTGATCTTTTTAAATTAAAAAGAGATTTTTATTTCCTAATGAGAATTATACCAGTCATTGATCTCCTAAATTCAATAGTTGTACATGCCGTTGCTGGTAAAAGGGAAACTTATACTCCATTATTCTCAGTTTTAATAAAGGATGCTTCAGATCCCATTAAATTAATTGAAGCGTATATTGAAAAATTATCAGTGTCCGAGATCTACATTGCAGATTTGGATTCAATACTTAAAAATACTCCAAATCTTGATATAATAAAAAATATCATTAATATTTTTGATATAGATATATTATTAGATCCTGGAATAAAATCTGAGCAAGACCTTTGGAAATTCTATGAATTAGGAATAAATAAGTTAATACTTGGAACGGAAACAATTCTATCTATGAAAATTATTGAAAATGCTCTTGATATTTTCAAGCAGAGAGATATTATTGTAAGTATTGATTTAAAAGAAAATAAACTTTTAACACAGAGTCAAGAACTTAAAACTCTTAGCCCTTTTCACTTTATTAAGCAAATTCAAAAATTTGGAGTTTCAGAAGTTATTCTTTTAGATTTATCAAGAGTAGGTAAAAAAACAGGAAATATCCCTAGAGAATTTCTCGAAATCCGTAACAACACAGAAATTTCTCTCTTAATTGGAGGTGGTATTAAAGATTTTAATGACATTCTTAAAATTGAACAATATAATTTTTCAGGAGTCTTACTTGCTACGGCAATTCATGAAGGATTAATTAAACCTCAACAAATCAGAAATTATCTATTATCTTCTCTTAGGGTGATTAAATAATTATTCTATCATATAAATCTGGTTATCTTCAGATATTTCTAATGCTTTTTTACAAACTGGACAGGATTTTTTCATCTTAACCCATTCGAAAAAATGATTTTTATGAGCTTTTGCACCACAAACTGGACAAATTACCTGCTCATCGAAAATTTCTATACTTTTTTCACAAACTGGGCATTTAATCCTAGACGCAGTTGATATTTTTATTAAATCTTTTTTCGGATCTAAAATTACCTTTTCTGTATTATCAGGCGATGGCGTAATTGTTCTCATCTCACTACCTGTATCAAAACAGAATATACTTCCCTCACTGGAATCTTTTCGGTTTCCCAACCACACGAGCTTTCCTTTTGCGAAAATATTACCATTTCGTTCTAATGCTAAATTTATATTTTGATTTTCTATAACATAGGTTTGAATAACCTTCGTAAACGTCACGCCATCAAAATGTTCAGTCATTTGCTTTATTACCTCTAATGGCTCTTTAAATACTTCCTTTGATATTTCTATAACTGCTTTTTCTTTTGCAGGCATAAATTTAAATCACTTTTCTTTTTTATAATAAGATAATCTAAATTTGGGTTTTTAATTATTTTTAAATTTTATTAATCTCTATAGATTTTTTTTTAATATTATTTAAGAGCTTTAAAAATAATGAAGCAAATAAGAAATAAAAAAATTTTATATTATTTTCAATAAATTTTAAAATCAATAGAATTTTTACATCCATTCCTTTAATGATCTATTGCTATCATCGTCGGTATCCCACTTATATTTTTTCCAATCTATTGTATGCTTTATTTGAGGGACATTTATACCTTTCTCTTTGCACTGTTTAATAATATAATCTTGATATTCTTCAAATTTTATCCAATAAGGAACTTCAATTAAGGTTACTCCATGCGTCTCGCATAGTTCTTCCTTTTGTCGATCATTAGACAATTGTGATATATATTTTTTTACGGTCTTGTGGAAATAGTTAGGCCATTCATAATGTTGTTCACCATGTCGCTCAAAAGCAAGCTTCAATTCGTCGTTATAACCATCTAACTCCAATTGATGACCTTCACAATTTTTTAACCATTCAAGTCTAGATTTTTTGAAATCTTTACTAAATATATATTCGAAAAGACCTCGACAAATTCTCTCACCGGCTCTTTCAGAGCAAATGGGACACCAAGAGTCCTTAAATTTCACATCATTCGGAATACCTTCGAATTCATGTCCATTCATGCATCGAAATCTTAATTTTGTGATAATATTTTTATATTCAGTTGACAAACATTCCCCTCTCCTCTCTTTTGCTATATCTTGAAACTCTTTAAGCGTTAATTTTTTATTTCCTGCGCAAATGGGACACCATGAATGCTTGGATCTAACATCATTCGGTATAGCTTCGAATTCATGTCCATATTTACATTGAAATTTTAATTTACTTTTACTGTTTATATAATCGGAAGAGAGACATTTTCCACCTCTCTTCTTAGCAGTCTCTTGAACTTCTTCGAGGGTTAATTTTTTAACTCCCGCACATGTAGGGCACCAAGAGTCCTTATTTTTCACAGAGTTTGGTGTAGCTTCAAATTCATGTCCGTTTTCACATCGAAATCTCAATTTTGTGCCAATATTTTTATATTCAATCGATAAACATTCCCCTCCCCTCTCTTTTGCTATATCTTGAAACTCTTTAAGCGTTAATCTTTTATTTCCTGCGCAAATGGGACACCAATTGTCCTTATTTTTCACAGCACTTGGTGTAGCTTCAAATTCATGTCCGTTTTTACATCGAAATCTTAATTTTGTGTGATTATTTTTATATTCAGGAGAGCAACATTCCCCACCTCTCTCTCTGGCAATATCTTGAAATTTTTCTAGGGTTAATTTTTTAACTCCTGAACATATAGGGCACCAATGGTCCTCATTTTTCACAGCATTTGGTGTAGCTTCAAATTCATGTCCATTCTTACATTGAAATCTTAATTTGGTAAGACTATTTTTATATTCAGTAGCGAGACATTCCCCACCTCTCTCCCTGGCGATCTCTCGAATACCTCTTAATTTAATATCATATTTCCAAGTATTATATTCTGATTTAGATTTAAATGACTTTTGGACTAATCCTTTTATCGTAGAAATACTTGGAACATTTTTACAATCTTGATTTTTTAGATATAATTCAACTTTGGGAGACGTTTTTAATTTATCAAATAATCTCTTTAATGATTCTACATCTTTACAATGAAAATTTCGTCCCACTTTATAAAAAAGATCTTCTGGTATTTCTAAATTTTTAAAATCCTCCTTTGCCGCGTGTTTACTTATATCCTCTTCTAAACCCACTTTCAAACCCTTTCTTAAATCCTCATGTTTCTGTTCTTCTTTTATACTCTCCTTTAAAGGCTCCACTTTATTAATTTCTGTTCTTGTAGATTCTATATCGTTAGATTCATTATTGAATTTCAACATATCACTGTTTATTCCTTCTGTTTCTAGATCGTTCCAAACTTGCTCCTTTCTCTCCTCTCTGTTCTTTTTTCTTAATATCTCATTCCAGTTCTCTTCTTTTTCCTTTTTTTGCTTTTGATCTGTTTTTTCTCCTTCTCTTTTGATTTCTTGAGATTTTTGTTTTTCTGAGGTTAATTCTTTTTTCTCTTTATTCACTGAAGAGGATTCTGATTTAATTTCTTCTTCTGATTTTTCTTTTTCTCGATTAATTTCTTTGGATCTTTGTTTTTCTTCCAATATCTCTTCTTTAGAATTTTTAATCTCCTTTTTCTTCTCCTCTTCTACTTTTGATTTTTCCTCTTTTTCCTTTTCATCACTCTTCTTAATAGACTCTTTTTTTGTTTTATTTTCTTTTTTTTTTGATATATTATCACTTTTTTCTGAATTTTTTTCCTCATCTTTAGATTTAAATACCAATATATTTTCGTTATCATCTTCAACTTTCTTTTTAGCACCAGTACTATCTTTTATGGTTGGTTCTTGAGGTTTCATTTCAAAATTTGGCAAACTCTCTGTAGAGAGAGGTATAATTCTGGTTTTTTTAACCCTTCTTAAAAAATCCTCATAAGAAACGTGTTTGTTACTTTCTTCAGTCTTATCTACATTAATATCCCCAGAGTGCATATCAAAAGTTTGTTCATTATCAATATGTCCTTTTTTTTTCCTTACTATTTTATCCTCTATTTGCTGTTCTGTGGATTTTTCATTAAAATGTGGAAAATTCTTATAAGAGGAAGGCATTATTCTCGTTTTTTTAACGGTTTTCATAAATTCCTCATATGAAATGTGGTTATTACTAACTTCTTTGGAAGTATCTGATCTCTTTTCTCGTTTTTTATCGCTCTTTATATCAGTTAAATCGAACTCATCAATTTCACTCATATTAAATCAGTTTTTGATTTTTAACAATTTTTATTTTATTAGTGAATTTATTCTAAAAAGAATTAGAAATTGAATCTATATAAATAAAAAAAGAATTTGAAAAATGAATTAAAATAAAAAATATTTTAAAAAGAGAAGTGAATAAATATATAATAGAGGTTTTAAATGAAGATTCTTATAAGTATAAGTTCACTTGAAGAATTGCCTTCTGTATTAGAAGGAAAAGCAGATATTATTGATTTAAAAAATCCTATGGAAGGATCATTAGGTGCGGTAGCTCCTTCATTTATAAGCCAAGTTAAAAAATTGGTATCCAGTAATTTGATAAGCGCAGCAATTGGAGATATGCCTAATTTACCAGGAACGGCGGCATTGGCGGCATTCGGAGCCGCGGTGTCAGGTGCAGATTATATAAAAGTAGGACTTTACGGTGTGACTAAGGAGGAAGAAGGAATAAAATTGATGAAAGAAGTAGTAAAAGCTGTGAAAGATCATAATCCAAATGTAATAGTTGTGGGTGCGGGTTATGCGGATTCAAGACTGTTTGGTGGAATTGATCCAATGAAAATCCCCAATATAGTAAAATCTGCTGGGGCAGAAGTAGCAATGTTAGATACACATATGAAAGATGGTAGAAAACTATTTGATTATTTAAAATTTAAGGAATTAAAAGATTTTATTGACAATGCTCATAATTTAGACTTATTAGCAGCACTTGCGGGATCTCTTAGTCCTAAAGATCTATTTATTATTAATAAATTAGGTGCAGACGTTACAGGATTTAGAGGTGCTGCATGTAGCAATAATAACCGAAAAACAGGTTTTGTTACTACAGAACGTGTTGCAAATATTATGAGAATTGCAAATGAATTATAAAAAATTATCCAAAAAATTGAAAATCGAAATAAAATATTAGGCCAGATATTATTGGTGTCCGTTCAGTTGTGTGTACTAATAATGATCGTAATAATGGAAGTATTAAGAAAGAACTTATTGAAAAATTGTGGAAAAAATTAAATTACTGAAGATAACGATGTATAATAACTCAAAACAAAAAAAAATCAAAGTAGCGGAACCAAGTGACTATTTTTTTATAGAACTTTGTGCCAAAGAATGTATTGACCTAATAAAGAATTTTAAAAAAAAATTTGAAAATAATGACTTTTTTATTCTGATTGACTCTTATGAAAATAATGTTGCAGGAGTTTTAGTAAGTGAAAAAAATAATGTTATTAAATCTATCAAAGATATTTTACCAGCTATGCAAATTCATTTTGTATATGTTAATCCAGCATTTAGAGGTAAGAGAATAGGTCATAATTTACTAAATGAATTTGTAAATATTCAAAAAAAAAATAATATTGCTTTAATATTTGTAGAACTCTTTAAAAATAATAAAAAAGGAATGAAATTTTTTGAAAAATTTGGTTTTCAAGAAATAAAAATTACTGCTGCTAAAATTATTCTTACAAAGAATATTTGGGATGACCTAGGAATAAGTTCTCAAGAGTTCTTTGACATTTTTACATAAATTCTTTTTTTTTCCGAATTAAATTAAAATAACTCAAAATTAAATGGATTAAAAATTTATTAGTAACGGGAAAATGATGGGCGACACTTCCTAAATACTAAAAGAAAAATTTATTAAGATTGTTGGTCTAATCATATTGTTATTT
>Ga0114919_10003707_pt1 | contig 12306 bp, 11 predicted proteins | sample BlataG_FD_88682 | JGI IMG/M metagenome (GOLD analysis project Ga0114919, IMG submission 88682) | Deep subsurface microbial communities from Black Sea to uncover new lineages of life (NeLLi) - Black_00105 metaG | ecosystem: Environmental > Aquatic > Marine > Oceanic > Sediment | place: Atlantic... | reverse complement strand
GTTTACCTTGAATATTTTCACTCCAAGATATCCTCCGTACGCCATTGCTGATTGGGTGCGTTGCCGAGATGTGTATGTCGCTGTGTTGTTCCAATACAACTTCCAATAAGTACCGTCCCACTTTGCATTTTGCATGAATCTTACTCGTTCTGTGATTGTCACAGTTAGGTTTGGACTCCAGTCACCCCAAACTCCATGAGTGTCCTTGGCCCTAGCTCTCACATAATATGTTCCAGGTTCTTGCCATGTGTGATTCTTGCTTCCAGATTGCCCGGAATTATACGGGCCAATGGTGGAATATGTGCCGTCGTCCCAGTCAAACTGGTACCAGATCTGATCGCCATTCAGGTCAGTTGTGTTAGCAGAGTAACTATATGATTTCCGTTGCTCCCCTTGTTCTGTACCGCTAGGTTGAGCTGGAGCATAAGGCGGTGAGTTAATTCTGAGGGTTGGGTCTCCGAGAAGCACCATATATCTAATGAATGAATCACCCATATGGTTGTAGAGTGTGTCGTACATGGCCATGAAGCCTTCACCGATGCATTTTGAGTTGTTCTGCAAAACTTCAAAGGTCTCGTTGAAGTACTATCCTCGTGGAGTCCAGTCGGTCGTCTGCCCGATTGATACCAATCCTGAGCCGTTACCAAATATCGCAGCGCTGGCTACACAGTTGTCGCTTGTGAAGCGAGCACCTACGCATTGGTAGAAAATGTAGAAAAAGGCTCTTGGATTGGGGCCTAGATAGTAGCTATGAAGTGCTTCACCTTCTTCGCCCGTGCAGACATATCTCCAAGCATCTTCGATTGAGTCCCACCAGTATTTGTCGAAGCCGTGCTTACCCTGTTCACCGTGACCTATGAACCACACGAATTCGTAGCCATTCTGGGGGTCAATCAACGATTTGTAGTGCGTTGCATTTGTGTTCGTGTCATTTAGTATTGGACTGGCCACCCACGTGACATCGGCATAGACTTTTTGAAGGTTGATAAGCGACATGTTCAGGAATTGCGGATCATATGAGCGAACTGCTGATTCATGGTTCTTCATGTCTTCTTCAAGGATTGCTGGATTGTTATCAATGTATATGAGCCCTCTTGGATTAGAGCTCAAGTCTTCCGCTGGATCCACCCTGGCACTTACATTTCGATATACGTGATTCTTCGCAAAGTATTTTAAGAACAGAGTTTTTTCGTTTCCATCAATGTTCGAAGCTTTCAATCTGCCAACCCAGATTTCAGGAGTTAAGTCTCCGGTTTCATTGGAATGTAGATCAAAAATTCCGTCTCCATCTCTGTCTGTCCAATTCCCGTCGAGGTCCATATAGTAGTAGTCTGTGTAGTACCAAGAGTAAGATCCACCTATGCCGTGTTCCCATTTTGTGGTTGGAAAGTCCCCAACAAAGATAGCCCCATTACCATTATAGAGTGTATAGAAACCCTTCAAGCTATCTCTCCAGAATTCAGAACCTTCGGACATATTTTCTACAGTTGCGTTGTACCGAACACAGCTCCAGCCTTCAGCTTCAAGGTCATCCATATATGTGTTGATTGCTTCTTGCACTTCGTAGTCATTAACCCAGTCGTAATCAACGTAGATTATGATATCGATTGGATCAAGAGAGTAAACTCGTTTGATGTAGATTGGTGAAAGAAGTGTTGCCGCAAGCAATAGTATAGCGAGTACATCAGTCAGCATCTTTCTCATTCCTTTTTTCTCTCCATTATTTTATTTCGTTGAACGCCAAAAGTGGCGTTCACATCAGCAATTGACTTAAAATCCTTTTAAGATCTCTGATGAAGCGACATGTAGCGTCCTAGAGAGCAGAGTGAAAGTAATACTAGTTATATTGTTCTAGGCAAAAGGGGTAAACGTGTTGGTTGGCTTTTTGAAGTGTACGTTTACGTCCCTTGCACTTGAGTTACGCTTGAACTAAGTGCCCTTCTGTGCGTTTCCCCAGTTGCCTTATCGATAGTGATGGCAATCGCCTCCTTTGGTGTATTGTAAATGCCTAGCCTGGAAGGGGACCTTGAAAACTCTTGCAGAATATTCTCGATAGTAGAGGTATCTATCCTGTAAATGCGAGTCCCAAACGTTGATATCGTGCATCTTTGAATCAACTAAAGAGAGGTAGTTTGGTTGAAGTTGCTGCTTGACGAAATGTATGCTGGATTGAAGGAATACTTCGAGATATTAGGATGGAATGTGTTGACAGTTCAGGAAGCTGAACTGCAAGGGGCAAGGGATAGGGAAGTAGTGGAATATGCAAAGAAGAAGAATCTATTGCTTGTTACTCAGGATCAAAAACCAGCAGAGTTAGCGGATTTGATGGGAGTAAAATGTGTATTGATCTCCAACGCCTTGATTGCCAAGATGGCAGATGTAAAGATAAGAGAGAAATACCCTGCTGCATAGTGGACATTAACCTTGATGAATGTCTGCCACACGTTCCTGATGAGACTCGATAAGATTCAACCAAGCCAGTTATTCATCAGCTCCGCAAAGCTTTCGAAGATAATGATAACTTTCGACCCTGCGAAACCTGAAACCCTTGATCCAATCCCCATAAAGAAACTTGGAGGCGTAATTTTTTTCACCGATGGACACACAAGAGCCTTTGCAGCTCATCTGTTTGGCTTGTCAAAGATTAGAGTGTTCTGGGACGACGACGAGTTAGACTGGGAGGCCTATAAAATCTGTGTTGGTTGGTGTAGGAAGGAAGGTATAAGCACAATAGCAGACCCTAAGAACAGAATCGTGTCGTCTGAGGATTATAAACTTCTGTGGCTAAGGAGATGCCAAAAGATGCAGGAAGAACTGAAAACCGCGAGATCCCAAAGGCATATACAATGATTCAACGCTCCAGGAGGAATCGAGAGGATCGCCTTACCTAAGGAACTGTTAAGGCGTGTCCCGCTTCGCGCCATATCTGGAGACGAATTTATTACCTTCCATGTAGAATCTCCAAGGCTTTTCAGACCCTGCCTTAATCCCAATGCGTTTTGAAGCAATCACCTCAAAGCTTTCATCCCTTTCGGGCTTGCAGATAAATAGCCCAGTTGAGGTGGTAAAGTCTAATCCATTGTGGACTTTGGTGATGCCTAGAGCCTTTGTCAATTTCCCTGGGCCATTTGCCAGTTCCACCAAGGATTTCGCTGGTCTATTCTTGCGAGCCAATTGGAGCCCATCGACAATTTCCACAGCCCTTATTAAGATGGCTCCTGGGACTCCTTCTCGTTCAGTTGTCGCATTTATGCAGTAGTGGTTTCCATACACGAAGTATATGTACGAAAGACCTGGTTTGCCAAACATAACTTTGTTTCTTGGTGTTTCGCCTTTGTAGGCGTGGCTGGCTGGGTCGTCTCTACCTCCATAAGCCTCATCTTCAACTATCTTGCCTATTATGACGCCATCGTCACTCCTCTTGACTAGGAGTTTCCCCAGCAGTTTTCTCGCAACGACAACCGTATTTCGCTCATAGAAACTTCGGGGCAACGGCGCAGCTAATTTCATCAGATCATTTCCAACAGCAGCTGAAGAAGCTGTTCAAGTTGTTTTTTCATCAGTCTCCAAGTAGCGTTTGCGAATTTTCGCTGCGAACTCACTGCCCTCCACTACGAAAACCCCCTCGTAGCCACAATTCAAACATTTCCAGATTGAGGGGCTGTAGTAGATTAGAAAGTTTATTTCTGGAGAACCGCATTTGGGGCAATATTTCGCTTTCTCCAAGTCCCGCTTGTGTTTCTCACGGTTTTCCTTCAATCTTTTGAAGATCCCCTTTGCTTCAAGTAGAGAGCCGAAGCCTTCAGATTTGAATTCTTGAGCCGCTTCGTTGCAGAGTGGACAGCGCTGCTTAGGCTGTAATTGCTTATTATATTCGCATTCAGTATTTGGACATGTCCGAGGAGACATATTGAGTATCCTCACATTACTCTGAGAGTACCTCCTCTTTTCTTTTTCTTCTCAAAAAGCTAAATCACACGCGTCTCTACTGCTTAAGTGCGCAAAAAATTGAATAGTAAGTTTCCCTTATTTCAAGTTATGGTGAAAGCTCAAGAGTACGTTAGCCCTCCTAAGAGTCAGAGGCCAAAGATTCGAGGTTTCAAGGATTACGTAGAGAAGCACTTTGGTGAGTTTGACTTCAAAGAAGTGCGTTATATCCAACCTGAAACCCCGATTTATGACTCGATCTTGGAGATGCATCGTAATCTCGGAAGGATTCAGGAAGGAGATGAACTAGGAGGTTCGTGCGCGAGATTGCCAACTGGTGATGTGGTTATTTATCTGGTCAATAAGCATAAGAGAGGACACAAATTGCCGACCTTTGGGTTGCTGTATGAGATGATTCATTTGGCCAAGCCTAGCATGTCTGGTGAAGAGGTGGAACGTCAAACAGTCAAGAATCTGGATTCAGCAGAAAAGCACGCGCGTATCTTCGCTTACAATACTGCACATAAACGTAAAAAGCCTTATCCGAAATGACGTATACTGCCGATGAGTAAAATTCGCCTGTGAGCATGCATGCAGTTATTATGCCGAGATAGAAGAAGAGGAGATTTTTGCCGTGAGCAACTTTGAGCTCTACGTTTCACCTCCCGTCTTCGGGGGATGTTTAAGGCCTTTAGAAAAGGCCGATTATGTTATCATCGGTGTGCCCTTTGATGCGACTAGCACTTATAGAACTGGGGCGAGATTTGCGCCTCAATCTATTCGAGAGGCTTCCTTAAACATTGAAACATACAGTTTTCGTGCAGAGCTGGACTTGGAAGACCTGAAGCTCCACGACTTGGGGGATCTACACGTCAGCGGCAACACGGGGCAAACCTTGGAAAGACTTGAGTATACTCTGAAAGATTTGCTGGAGATGAAGAAGACACCGGTGCTTCTGGGTGGAGAGCACACCATTACTCTAGGTGCGATGCGGGCCGTTGGAGGAAAGAGTACGGCTGTGATCAGCCTCGACGCCCACATGGACCTTCGCAGCCAATTCATGGATTTGACAACTAGCCACACAACCTTCATGCGAAGAGTTCATGAGGAGGTGTGTCCGGTGAAGATTGTTGAGGTTGGAATCAGAGCTGTTTGCAGAGAGGAACTAGTGTACGCGAAGGACGCAGGAATAGAATTCTTCACGATGAAGCAGATACAAGAAGATGGTGTGGAATCAACGATTGAAGCTGTCAAGAAAATGTTGGAGGGATGTGAGAGGACCTATTTAACGATAGATATGGATGTTCTCGATCCAGCTTTCGCTTCTGCAGTGCAAAATCCGGAACCTGATGGAATGTCGATGCAAACCCTCCTAGACTTAGTGTCATGCCTTTGCGACCGCCGTCTAGTCGGCTTTGATTTGGTGGAAGTCACGCCTCCTTACGACAATGGTACAACAGCGATTCAAGCGGCTAAGATTATCTTCGAAGCCTTGTGTCGAATCGAAAGAGCTCGAAAGAGCTAAATTTCCTTCTCCAGTTTTGCAACGAAAAAACCGTTGCATTCGTGTATGTGGGGGAATAAGCGCTGACTGAGAGTTTGACCTCTCAGCCCCGGCAGCCCTATTCGAGGCTTAGTTTCCACTAACCTGAATTCAGGGTGCCATTTCAGAAATCGTTCTATCAGGATTTCATTCTCTTCAACTGTAATGCTGCAGGTCGAATAGACTAAGAAGCCACCTTTCTTGAGTGGTTCAACGCAATTGTTTATCATCTTCCATTGGATGGCAGCTGAACGTTTTATTGATTTTTTGGAAAGGCGCCATTTCGCGGAAGGTGTGCGGCTGAAAACTCCAGTGCTTGTGCACGGAGGGTCAAGCATGATGAGATCCGCTTCGATGTCATGTAGTGGCGGAGAGTGAAATGAGTCGCTCACAAGAGGTGTAGCGTTCTTCACATTCAATCTTTCCATTTCGCCTTTCCAGATTCTCATTCGTCGCCGCGAATAGTCTATCGAGAATATTTCACCTTGATTGTCCATTAGTTGAGCGAGATGGGAGGTTTTTGCTCCTGGTGCTGCGCAGATATCTAATACAGTCATTCCTGTTTCTGGGGCTGCGACTTCGGAGGCGAGACAGCTCGCTTTGTCTTGGATATAGAATAGCCCTTCTTTGAAGCTGGGAGTTCTTGGGAGAGGTTGTCTGTGGTCCACAACCTTGTAGGTGTGCAGCAGATCCTTTGTCTTCTGTAAGGTTATTCCGTCTCTTCTGATCGTTTTCAGCAATTCCAGGGTTGGCATCTTGGATGTGTTGATTCGGATGTATGTGGGGGTGCTTGTGAGTAGGCTGCTGAAGAATTGGAGTGTCTCATGACGGCCTAGTAGATGGAAGCAGTATTTGACGAACCAGAGGGGTTGAGACATACGGAGAGACACGGTTTCTGTGTCGCTGAGACCTCTGAGAATCTTGTTTATCTTCAACCCTAATAGAATGCCGAGAGTTTCTTCAATTTCCCTGAATCTGCGCCATCCGATAATGGATCGCCCAGTTTTAGCTATGTTACTAGCCTTTTCGTAGCTGCCGTTTCCTTTGATCTTAACTTCAGATGTGTAGAGACGTAGAAAGGCGCGAAGGCTTGGTTGGAGATCGCCTATGTAGTCGGGCTTCAAGACAGTGTTAATGATATGATCTAGGAGATTTTGGTTTCTAACAGTTTCCAGCAGTAATTTGTGAGCCAAGCCTCTGGCGCTAGGGCTGTGAATCCCCAATCGTCTGGTTGATCTGGACAGCGCAAGTCTTTCATTTAGACTCTTCTGTTCAATCTGGCACATTGCGTCAATTGCCAAAGCCCAAGCTTCTCTCAGCAATTCTTAAGCACAACAAAGGATGCAACAGACGATTTATTAAAACCTTAATGTGCTTTTCTGAGCTTTAACATACTAATCTGGATATCAACTAGTGAACCCTTTTGGTTTTCTGAAGATGTGGATTCCATACGCTTCATCAAACTTTTCGAAGCCTTTGCATGCATTGACGCCCATTAAGGAAATCCAAAATCGGAATTAGAGATTCAGAATATTTAGGTAGAAGAGTGGTCACAGTTCAGGTGACTGAGAAATGGGATTGATTAAGAGAGTCAATTGCAAGAAGTGTGGAAATAAATTCTTTGTCGGTTCATTAGTAAGCGATTATTGTAAAGCATGCTTACAGAAATCCCGAACTAAAACAAAGAGCAACCACTTGCTTTAGTCCCAGATGCAAGCATCTTGAAAAAAATTGAAAAAGGTCTAATTCTCATTGGAATGAAACAAGTTTACCATTGCAAAAAGTTTGACAAAGAAGTATCTCCCTTTGGTCTTATCAATTGTCAATACCATGAATCCACAGAAGAACTGCACAGAGCAAGGCTATTTGGCTAAGGAAAAGGAATATGAAGAGAAAAAGAAGAAGTTGCTGGAAAAATCTGCAGGGGCATTTCCCCATAAACTTGAACGAGAATAGATAAAAAGTCTATGTTCGTGAATGATTATGAATCCTCTTCTCCCAGAGGTCTTCCTTCTGCCATAACCTCTGCATGCATGCACGTTTACGCTCTCTCACCCTTCCTCTCTTACTCACTCACACTCACTCAGCGTGCACACACACATGCATGCATTGGCATAATTGAAAAGAATGAAATCTACTGCTTAATTAGGAATGCGCATTATTATATTCTGATAAAATGAGGTGAGGTTAATGCAAGAGGGAATATTGAGAAAATATCTGAAGTCAAGGAAGACAAAAGAAAGTACAATAGATGAATATGTAATTTATGTGAGAGAAATAGATGGTTTTCTACTTAATGAAAAGAGTTCTCTCGGAATTGATAAGTCATATTTAAAGGACATTCAAGCATTTCTCAAACAATGGAAGCCAGATAAGAAGGAGAAGCAAGTTTTTCTTTATGCTCTGAAAAGCTATGGTCTAGCTACTGGCAATCGAAATATGATTACTAATGTTAATCGACTTCTAGGCAAAGGTCCTTGGTTAGATAGATTTGAAGAAACACTTGATGAATTTGTGGGAGAAGAGCTCCGAAGAAAAATAATCGAAGCAGGTGGACCAATTAAGCAGTCTGCATCAACTGCCAAGAAAGCTGTTTGGACTAAGTGTATGATGGATTGCTTAGAAGCTAATGTTGATGAAAAAACGTGCAAGAAAATTCTAACAAACAATTTGCACTTTAAGAGTCCGAAATCTCCCTCTTTTAAGAAATTGAAAAGAATGTATGAAAAAACAGGAAATATTGATGACGTCCTAAAGCACTTGCATGATAAATGGAAGAAAATGACCGGAGATAGATATGGGTACGATTCTCCAGAGTACAAGTATGTTGAAGCTGATCCAACAATAGAAGCTGGAAAAAGAGAAGGGAACATTGTTTATGTTTCAAAAATCCCGTATCAAATAATGGAATTTCTAGCTGAAGATGGCAAAGCTAAGCGATATCACTATTGCCATTGTGGATGGGTTAGGGATTCTTTGAAGAAATCAGACAAAGAACAAGTATCACCTACTTTTTGTAATTGTTCTGGGGGTTGGCACAAAGTTCCTTTTGAAGGAATTTTTGAGCAATCCTTAGAAGTCGATGTTGTCAAATCTGTTTTAAAGGGAGATGAAATATGTACTTTTGCTATACATCTTCCTGAAAAAGCAATCAACAAAAAATGAGGTTATGCTTACATTAGTCTTGTGTGTGCGGGGTGGGATTCGAACCCCACCGACAGTGGTGATATCACCCGCAAAACAGACATGCAGGCGTATTATTCCTAGAAGGGCGCAAATACTCCCGTGAACACAAGCCAAGCTAAAATCGTCTTTGCCACAAAGCTGAGAATAATGTAGAATCGTTCACCATAAAGATAGTCTTTCCAGCGTCCAACGCCTTTGTATTGCAGAACCATGTTGATTGCGAATACATTGAACAGAATGAAATAGACGAATAATATGAAGTAGACGAATGTTGGAGGACCAGTGCTTGAGGAACTTACGGCTGAAGCAAAATACGTAAAAAGCACTATCCACGGAGTCCCACCAGAAATGCATCCCAAGATGAATGGCGACCAGTTAGTCTTCTCAGTTTTCTGATTAATCAGTTCCATCAAATACCCAAACATTATCATCATTGCATTTAGGACAAAAATCATAGCCAAAGACCAAAACTCCCAGACCCCGACAAAGGATGCGATTAATACTATCATTATTGAGCTTGAGAAAGCATATTCATACCACCGATATGGATTCATGCCTTTTTTCAGATTCTCGTTGTAGTTCTTGTTTCTTAGATATACAATAGAAAAATGTGCTATGGCAGAAATCAGAGGGAAAGAGGCGAGAATCGCTCCCAAATAACTGACTGTGAATGAAATTTCGAGTCTGGGAGTAGGCGGAATTCTATTAAAATCAAGATAGAAAGTGTATATGTCTCTGCTCCAATCTAACAAGAGACCAGCCGCTAACATCACTATTCCTTGCACTAGATGTAGAACGCCCGCAGCCGTATTGAAACGCTTCAAATACTTGAAGGAAATCGGCGAACTAGCTATAATTTCCTGTCTTTCTTTATAGTTCATAAACACTCCTCTTCTGAAAATGCTTTTATGCTTTATGTTAATTGGATTTTGTTACACCTTTTTCTATGGCCTGTGAAGCGTCTAGTATTCAGATACTGTGTGTGTGGGGTGGGATTCGGACCCCAAATTTTTTTGCGACGACGATGTAAATTTTTTACGAATCTAGAAGAAAAGGTAATGATAAATCTCCATGTAATTGTAAAAAATCGTAATGCGCGCGCTCAAGGTAGCCACTCAATATCCACTTGATTTCTTGTGTATTTTCTGGAGTTATTCGTCTTCTTCTAATCACTTGTCCTTTTTCTTCGAAAAACTTGAAGAATTTGGTTGGCAAAGTTTGGAAACCAAGACATATTGTGTCAATTCCCTTCTTGGCAAACTCCTCTTAATCTATATTCTTATTAGGAACTGAGAAAATAACCAATCTATTGCATTCATATTGACGTAAATTACTTGCATACCCCTTTTCCTCTTGGTACCCAACCTACTTCTAATACTCCAATTCAACACTTCAACAACTAAGACTAGCTCATTGTTCCAATAAATCCACATACCAACATCATTCCCTTCTATAGGATTAACTTTAACATTGAAACCGAAATCAACAAAAATGGATTTAAGCAATCTTGGGAGTAGTTTACCAACAATTTTGTTGTATCTATATTTCTCACAAGGATAACTGTAATCTTTAAATCCCAAAAGAAAGAACCTTCATGTTACGATTCAGAAAAGTTCTCGAAAAAAGGGGAAAATGCGGGAGATAACCCGAAAAAAATTCGGAAACAGACAGCACTTATCGATTCTTGACTATGGGCAGTCCCATTCAGTACCATATTTGCCTGCGATTGTGATTATGTCGAAGATGTCGATTTGACCTCCAGGGTAGGCCAGGTCCGCCCCAGAGAACCAATTTGCGTCTGGGACACTAATTCCCTGACTACCATAAGCGTTGACTCCCCTTAAAACGTCAAATATGTCTATCTTATAACAACCATTGCTTTTCTTTATGAAGTCCACCTCACCTAATAGCGGAGTTTCTGTTGGGTAGAAGGGGTTACGCTTTAACATCAGGTATCCACCTGGTCCTGGCTTGAAATCAGTGGCATAATACATGCCTGCGCCTTCAAAGGCATCCTGCCAAGGAAGGTTTGCTGGGTAGTAGCCATGAGCATCGTTTGTAGCCACGTAAGTGATGTTTATGGAGGCACCAAAGTACACTGGATTGATGACTCGCACATCCGCGTTGTGGGGTCCATCTGGATCCATGTAAATATCATAGTCCGTTCCGAGAACTAGTGGTGTACCCCATGACTCTGCACTGAGAACATAGAAGACTGGTTCAGTGCAGCCGACAAATCCGGAGATAGCGTTAGCCGTTAGAGTTTCGGTGACTGTTTGACTGAGAGTACCCTTACTAAACCAGTTGAAGGACCTGATACTTGTTCTATCGACGAAGTAGGTAGACCAGTAGCTTAACCAATCATAGTAAATCTCAATAGTATATGGATCTGTGATGCGCAGGGTCTTTACACTATCAACGTAATCATTGTTTGGCGCGTCGCCCAACTGGTAGTCATACCAGATAGAAGCATAATGATGAGTAGCATTGACATGCTCGAGTTGGTTACCAGTTACTGGTTCAACAAACCAAGCATCATCTCTGTATGTTTGGGTGACAACTGTTTTTTCCCATGAATTGTCAGGGTCAATCCACGTGCCAGTACTCCAGCTAAGAATGTAACCTGTCTGGTCAATTGAATCATCAGAAGGAGGATTATTCAAACCACTGTACAGATCCATCGTGTCCAAACATCGGAAATCATTGGGATATTCTGAATATATCTTATTCATGGTAACTGGGGGGTTCTTGAGTCCAACTCTGATGGGAGACCCATCAACCTTGTAAGCATTCAATAAGGTGTAGTGGTTCATGTATGATTGAACAACACCTAATAGGTTTGCACTCCAAGCATAGTAGTATTTTGAACTGAAGAGAGAGATGGTTATACATTTTTCAATGATATAGCCCAGAGCCAACTTTGTAGCTGATACAGCCTCTTCATGGTCATCTGGGTTTCGTGCTCTTTCTAGGTAGTAATCCAATAATGGGTAGTTTGGATAGCCTAGTGAATTGTTTCCACTTACATAGTTGGATCCGCCTAGTATGTATTGGCCACTGTGGAACAGAGCATAAAGCGTAATTCCGGGATATTTTCCACCACCCCAACCACCAGTGTAGATGTGGTAGTCGAAGTTGTCCATGACTTTTGGATAGAGTACAGCAGCCGAAGCTTCAACTTGGTTGACAGGAATGCCTACTAATCTAAGTTGATCACAGAGTGCACGGCCAGCCTCAAGCCTTCGCGCGTCGTCTGACCTACAGCAGACCTCTAACAGGTTCATGGTTGTTCCTTTTTCAGGGTGAATCCTGAGATTTGGAACTGAACCTGGAATTTCAGAGTCGTAGTCAGGGTTTGGATCGGTTCCTTGTACGAATCCTGCAGCGTCAAATGCTACTGAGGCTTGGACCAGGTTGAATTCGTATGGGTAGGTTCCATCCTCATACCAGTAGGCTTGGTTCCTCCAACCTCTGTGAGCATACCCAAGGGGCTGATCAATCCTGAATGCGAACCCGCCACAGTATGTGTCCACGACAAGATCTTTATCGATGCAGTACGCAAGACCTCGCCTAAAGTTGAGATAGGCTGTCGGGGATCTTCTACCATCATTCAAGTCTGTAGCTGTGTAGTTGTTGTTGATGTCAAACTC
>Ga0114919_10003706_pt1 | contig 12307 bp, 18 predicted proteins | sample BlataG_FD_88682 | JGI IMG/M metagenome (GOLD analysis project Ga0114919, IMG submission 88682) | Deep subsurface microbial communities from Black Sea to uncover new lineages of life (NeLLi) - Black_00105 metaG | ecosystem: Environmental > Aquatic > Marine > Oceanic > Sediment | place: Atlantic... | reverse complement strand
TGTCTATTCGATTGTAAACTTTTTTAACAGGCCAACTGGATAAAAAGTATCCACTGGATAAAAAGTATCCACTTTTTACTTGACATTCCCTGAAAGACTGATTATACCTGGATAAGCTATAAGACCCCACGGGGGCAGTCAACCAAATTTGCCAATTTAACAAAGGAAGGAGTGAGACGGTATGGCAAAATTAACACCTGCTGAGTATCAGGAGAAACATGCTCGCAGACTCAAGGGTGCAACGGAAGATATGCGTCTTGGGGTCGAAAAGGTTACTGAAAGTCCTACAGCGAAGGCCGCCGCTAAGAAGGACAAGATGAAGGCTAATTTGAACCGGGCCATTGACAGCGGCAAATGGGAGAGGGGCCTCAAGAGAGTCACGCTCGAAGAGTGGAAGACTCAGATGATCGACAAAGGTGTCGGTCGGGTTGCTGCTGGTATAGACGGGGCAGCGGCAAAGGTGACGGCATTTGCAGCGGAATTGCTGCCTTACCAGGACAGCGTTAAGGGGCAGATCGCTAAAATGCCTGACATTACCCTTGAGGATAACATCAACCGTATGACGACCTTTATCCGGGGCATGGCGAAGTTCCAGAGGAAAGGTTAAGAGGGGAGGGAGGTGCTAAAAAATGAAGTATAGATTTATGGAACTCTATGGTCTAAGTGCTGCTTTGTCAGCAGATCAGACCATACCGATCGACCTGGACATGGTTGACCCTGTCAGTCAGATCATAATTGACGGAAGGGTAAACAATGGAGCTTCTGGAGATAGCACAAACTGCCCTATAGCCTTTATTACCAAGGCGGAGATTGTTGATGGTAGCGATGTTCTTTTCTCGCTGGATGGGTTAGAGATGCAGGCCCTTGATATTTATAATAGTGGTATGCACCCTAGGGGTGGGTGGTATAATTACATCCAAACTCCAACAGATTTTCAGGTTGCCATTGACTTTGGACGTTATCTTTGGGATGAAGAGCTGGCATTTGACCCAACCAAGTTTAGAAATCCTACCCTGAACATTACCATTGATTACGATGCCGGGGGAAGAAGTCCGGCTTCCGTCCAGTTGTCTGTCCTGGCAGCTCTTTTCGATGAGAAGATGATTACGCCTTCGGGTTTTCTCATGACCAAAGAGCAGAAAAGATGGACAAAGGCTGCTGCCGGACATGAATACACAGATATGCCCCTGGATTATCCCTACAGAAAGATGTTCTTGCAGGGTAGGTATGACTCAATCCCTCCGAACTGGATATTTTCAAATATTAAGCTGGCTACAGATCAGGACAAAAAGGTTATCCTAAACGGTGAGTATAGAGACCTGATGTTTGGTATTGGCAGGGAAAATGCTTATATCCGGGAAGCCTGGGTCATTGGTGTTGGTGCTGCTCAAACGGTTTCTCATGTTACTCCCACTATGGATGTTTTTTCTGTAGCTAGTGCATGGGAAGATACTAGTCTTGCTAAAGATATATCCTGTTATGATGGTGACGGCGGACACTTGGAGACCATTGCCGAAGTTGCGGCAAATGCTCAGGTGCATGTTGCAGGGTGGGCACCACACGGTACGCTCTGTATTCCTTTCGGAAAGCCTGACGTGATTGAGGACTGGTTTGATTTCGTAGGTGTTGGCAGTCTTAAACTTGACTGCACAAGCGGTAATGCGAGTGCTACTCAAAAGTTGTTTATCCAGCAGTACCGGACTTATTGATCTTTGCATAGCTCTAAACCTAAAACCCCGTCTCTCCTGGTATGAGGGACGGGGCCTACCATTTATAAGGAGTTAAGTAATGGAAGCTACACCCTTAAAGGAAGAGTTTGCAAAAGGGATCCTTGAACTCTCAAAACATTGCTCTACCGAATATATAACAGGTTCCCGGAAGGTCACAGCAAAACCCTGTTATCTCTATAAGGTTGTGGTCGCTCCTGAGACTATCGGTGACTCTAGCAGAACTTATCTAAGAAATGGTGAAACGATAAATGATGAAATCCTTCTTGATCTTGCTGCCCAGTATGCCCACCCTACTCATTTGGGGGAACTCCCGGTATTTTTCAACCGGGGGCTCTATGTGGAGCTTAATGATAATGTCATTGGAGTGACGGTTCAATATTCGATATGCCTGGACGCTTAAAACTTATACCTGAGTTTTCTAAGAAGGCTATCACCGAATACCTAACATTAAGCAGGGTAGTCACAGAGAAACCCTGCTATCTTTTTGCTTCCTTGGTAACCCCTAACCCTTCTAGCATTGACTGTAATGCTCATTTACGTAACGGTGAAATAATCACATCAGATATACTCTTGAATCTAAAAACTCAATATGAGCATTGCATGCACCACTACACTCCCCCTATCTATTTCAACCGGGGCCTCTATGTCGAACTGGTCGGTGAAATTTTATTGCTCTTGGATGATTGCGGTGATACTTCAAATATAGAGAATTGGGTAGAAGGTGCCGATGGTCTAAACCCTGTTGATGAGACAACTATTGTAAAACAGGGTAGTCATTCAATGCGTTTAGGGGTGGATGCCGATTTAGACGTTGTTGTTAATGCTTATTGGGAGAATGCTACAGACTTCGGTGACTTGTCTGCTTATCAGCATGACTGGCTTTATTTCTGGTTATATTTCACGACATTGGATTACTTGCCACCTGCTGGTGACGTTGGCTTGTTTGTAATTGGAACAGAGTATACTCATTCGATCTTTAAAATGTGGTCAAAGGCTGATCTTGTCGTTGGTTGGAATTTGATTAAATTTGATCTTGATAACCCTGATTTTATATTGGGTACTATTGACTGGACTGATATAAAATACATGAGGTTTCTTACCTATGAGAAAGCGGGCAATCTTAACGATTTTACTATGTATGTTGACTCTATTATGCTCGTCCGTCCCTTCTCAGGAGCTACAGACGGCATAACAAAAGGAGCTACAGTACAATATTTGATCGAATAACCTTAACCCACTAATACCCACGGGGTCAAACAGTGATCTACTCAAAGTACATATCTACAGAGAAAGTAACCTACGCAACTTCACCTAAACAGACCGTCTTGAAAGTGACCCGGGGCCTTGTTTACAAGGTTGAAATAGACTTTCCTCCGGGGCCTTCAGGTCTCCTGAAAGTGCAGATATTTGATGGTGGTCATCAAGAGTGGCCTTCGACACCTGGAGAATACTTCATAACGGACGGTTATTGTATCTCTTTCGATGATACCCTGCTTAAGCTGGTTGCTCCATTCCAGTTTGATATTTACACCTGGAATGAGGACACCGTTCATGCTCACGGTGTTACTGTTAGAATAGGCATGGTCTCATCGGAGTTATACATGGCAAGGTTTTTACCCACTTTTGGGTATAAAGAACTAAGAAGAGTTATTGCAGAGGAAGCGGCCCTACAGGAAGAGGCAAGAATGGCTATCATAGAAAGACCTTTCCCCTGGATACAGCCAGAGGATGAAGAGGAAGAGGACGAAGAGTAAATGGCAAGCGGACGTCCAGACTGGTATTCCAGTGTAGCAATGCACGGTAAACATAACAATGATTACATTACGCTGGCGGTTGATGATCTAGGTAATATGCTTGCTAAGATGACCGGGCTTTTTGGTACTACCCTTAAGACGGTTGCGGTTGACACTGACGGGGTTATGAAGGCGAATCTTGCGGTGCAGGATTTAGCACGGTTGATGGTTACAACTACTTTAGGTCCTATTAAAGACATATCACTTTATCATGCTTTTGCTGAAACGGGAAGCTACACTTTTCCTGCTATAGTAGGGAAGGGAACTATTATTGGGGGGTTTGTGGGTGAAGACCCGGACGCTTCTCATAAGCATTGTAGTGTTCAGTTAACGGTTGATGATGATGAATTGGTCGGGATTAGCCATTACTATTTAGATAGATATAAAATGATTCACGATAGTGGGTTTCTTTTTAGACAGTTGGTGTATGATGATACCGGCTTTTTGTATTATCTTGGCTTTAATACTGGGATTAGTTTTGAGAGCAAGCTCGAAATTACATTAAATGAGGACGTAGGAGCTGGTTCATGGAATGGGGCTTTATATTATTCATTAATAACATAAGGGAATCATGACACATTTAGAATTTTGGATACCCGCCCTTATCATGGTTGTGGGAGGTATTGTCCACATTGAGGTCAATCTTGCTATTCTTAAGAATGACATCAAGTGGATTAAAAAAGAGCTTAACAAAGAGGTGAAATAACTCATGCTAAACAAGATCATATCTTTCTTTACCGGGGGCCTCCCTGCTGAAATAGTCAAACAAGTAGGCGATAACATCAAGGCCAAAGGAGACCGGGCCGTCCAGACCTTTATGACTGAGGTTGCCTTTGATCTTGAACTACTCAAGGCTGGAACTTCAGACCCTTTACACACCCGGCAAGTCATAGCCTTGACTTTTCATTTCTTTATGTGGGGTAAGTTATTTATCACAGGTCATTTCCCTACTGATGTAATCTTCACCTGGGGAGACAAAGCTATAACAATAGGGTTTGTTTACTGCCTTATCATAGCCTTTTACTTTCCTATGAGGGCTATCGAGAGGATGAAAAAAGTATTTTAATAGGGAGGCTTAAACCATGCCAAAGACAGACAAAGAAGGTGTTATCAAACTAACACCTGAAGACGTAAAACACCTTGAGGCCCTTTCCGGTGACTTAGAAAGGGGAGAGAAGGCTATCAAGGCAATGAAAGAGCTCGACATGGACGTCAAATCCCTGGAAGAGAAACTTGAGTGGGCCAAAAAAGCAAGGGAAATCTTACTCAAAGAGTTTATATAAATGGCATTAGAACGCTGGATAAAAGAGCCAACCGATCCAGAGGAGCATGCTTTCAAGGATTCCTGGAATTACGTTATGAAAACCAGAGATTGGGAGGGGCCTGGTTGGCAACTTATTTCACACTTAAAGAATTATTACGCCTCCGGTTTTAGGGGTGGGGGTGGTGATTACAGAGAACATGAGGGGTGGCATAAAGGGGCTTTTAACAAGCAAAACGTCCTCATTACCAGGTACGCTTTCTATACTGAAATCCCTACTCCAGACGTTACTCTCACCTTAAAGACTATGCTGGAAGAGGAAATAGACTTTCAGTTCAAGCAGATCGAAATTGTATTGGCCTATTCCGGAGAGGTTCGTTACACTAGCAGGGATTATTTAAAAACTGCTCTTGGTCTCACACAAACCGAAGCCGAATGGTGGCTTAAGGTGCTTGTCTACCTAACCTTACGCCGGTATGATTTTGACATGGTTCATCATCATCCTGATGCCTGGACGTCAAAGGTCGATGTTATCGCTCTATATCCCTGGTTGACGGTATTTTGGGAAGAAATCACCCCGGAGTTTTATGACATGGCAGCAGAGAAAACGGGCCTAGCAGGTGATGAGCTACAGGATAAAGTAGACGAGATTATTTTTGAGGCAACGTCATCCCTCAAAATCGCTCAGTGGATAGAGATGATGTATCGTATTGCTGCTGAGAGAAAGGCAAAGAATGCGAGGTTTAGGCTTTATATGCTCATTGTAATGGGGGTGCTGGTTGCTCTACCCGCTATCTTAGCGGCTTTTACAGCGGCGGCTTCGGCGGTTACTACATCCACCTCAATGTGTCTTTCGGTGGTTGGGAAAATTCAGCTATTTGCTCAGGTTTTTGTTGGCAGTTTAAGCCTGAGCCTTAATGCCCTTCTTGTTGCTATACACTTTGATACTCTTGTGGGTGTTCATAAAATTGCATTACTGGTAAGTGAGGACTACCGGTTGATTATGAGCGAAGTGTATGGAGAAATAAGAAGGGTAAGCAGTGCTTTGGGATATGGCCCGGAGTTTCTTCTGCTTTTGACCCAGAACAGCAAGAAGTTGATACAGGACGTAGGAAGTACCTTTGGGAGAGAGTGGGATATGACAGAAGTTCAGTGGTTGTCAACCTTTCAGGACTATATGGGTAAGTTTCAAGGGGCAGCATATAGATACAGGGACAACCCGGAAGCGGTACTTTACGATGTGGGCCGATGGGTAGAGCAACCGGCTGTCAATACTAAAGGTGCTTTTATGGCTAAGTTGATTAAAAGCGTGGATGATACCGTTGAAAAGACGGAGGAAATTGTTGGTGATATTGTTACCGTTAGAAAGGATATCAACAAGCTGGTTAAGGATTTACCAGAGGATATAAGCAAGCAGATTGCGGAGGCCATTGACCCTTACGTCTCAAAATTCGATGATTTTATTGTTGAGAAATATGATCCCGGACTGAAAGCATTTAATGAGGTCTTTGATACTATCAAGGCTCACCAAGCAGAGATCAGAGACCGGGCAGAGGCATTAGCTAACCGGCTTAAGAAACCTGCCGACTATCTTCTTGAGATCGACACTTTCACCGATGAAGATAGGCTTGATCAGGAGACAAAGTTTGATGATCTATCCAGCAGGTATTACAAACGTCAATTAATAGTCCGTTCTGAGGCTTTAGAACCGTTTAGTGCGGAACTGGGAAAAATAAGGGAGGCAATGACCCGGCCCTTAGAAATAGCTTTTATGGGTGTCGAAGAGGTTACTGCTCCTGTGCCTATTCCTATCGGGGAGATAGACCCTTCAAAAACGTGGTTTGTGGGAGAATACTGATGTTTGAGAAATTCAGAGAAAAGCTAAAAGATGTAGACCCTAGAACTAGACAGCCGGTTGATTGGATTGCCTTACTAATTGAGGCTATGCAGACGGCCAGCATGGGGGCTTTCCCTGTGCAAGCAAAAAAGGCAATGGAGGAAACGACCAGTTGGCTCAGTGGTGTCGAAAGCGGTATGTGGGAAAACATGTTTGAGTTTTATGTCAAGGCCGGTCTTCTGACAAAAGAGCAAGCTGCTGATATGATGAAATTGAAAGACAGTTGCACGCCAATGGATATAATCTTTTTTATCGTGATAGCTCTAAGGTTATTTGGGACATATCTTGACGGGAATACTACTACTGGCTCAAATTTTATGGCTCAAGGTCTTAACAAAAAGTATCGGTCTAATCTTCCAGACCCTAGAGGGCTAATTCCTGCTGCTTTTATAGCTCCTGAAAAGACCGGGGAGGTTAGAGAAATTTGTAAAAGAATGGGATACAAAGACGCCGACATTGACCTGCTTTTCCTTGCCATGTATAGGCTTTACGATGAAGATATGGTCAGGACGCTCTTTTTGAGGGGTGTCTTGACTGAGGATGACATGTTTATGAGAATGAGAGAGCTTGGATATACCGATACCCGGACTCAAGAAATCGTGCAATCCTGGTCTATCATTCCAGGACCCACAGACCTTTTTCACCTGGTAGCTAAGGAGGCATTTGAGCCCGATATGGTTGCAAAAATGGGGCTTGAGGATGAGTTTCCTGTGGCTCAAGTGGAATGACTCAAAAAAAAAGGCCTATCGGAAGAGTGGGCTAAAAAATACTGGATTGCACACTGGGAACAACCTGCTATTCAAATGGGATATGAGATGCTTCATAGGGAAGACGTAGACCGTCCGGGGCAGAGCATAATTGATTTAGAAGAGCTTGACATGCTTTACAGGACGGTTGAAATACCTCCATATTGGCGTGAACGCCTTACAAAAATAGCGTACCTTCCATATACAAGGGTTGACGTCAGAAGGATGCACGACATGGGGGTCTTGACCGATGCCGAATTAATTCAATCCTATAAAGACTTAGGGTATGACCAGGTACATGCCGAAAAGATGGCAGATTTTACCGTCAGGTATAACCAGGGGGCCGATAAAGAGCTAACAAAAGGTCAAATATTAACCGGGTATAAAGAGAAGATATTGAATAGGCAAGATGCGCTCACACTTTTAACTGATCTTGACTACCCTGAAGCGATGGCGGAGTATTTCATCCTTTTGGAAGATTACAAAGAGGCCAAAGACTTACAGGATGATATTCTGTCTAACATCAAGGACAGGTATCAAAACAATATGGCCGATGAATTTGAGACACGCTCAAGGTTAGGTCAATTAAATCTGACCGGGGAGAGGATAGCTCTCCTTATGGATAAGTGGAAGATCAAAAAAATGATTGACGTCAAGGTGCCCAGTAAAACAGACCTTGACAAGTTTCTAGCGGCGAAGATCATCGACCTGGACACTTACAGAACCGAAATGGACAGGTTAGGATATAACACAAAATACATCAACTGGTATGAACAGTTGACCGCAATGAAAGGAGGCAAATAATCATGGTAGATTTAAAGGAAATACTCAAAAATACCGTCCAGAAATTCAAGCGTGCCCAGGTTGTTGAGCCTGAAGGTCTGAGAAAAATGAGAGTGGTTCGGGAAGCTGCGAAAGAGGAGGCCCGGAAGATCGAAGCTGAAAAGGGATGATCTTTCCTTCGGTTGTTATTTCTCCCTTCTCATATCGTGGGGTTACGTCCTTGACTGTTTTCTTGGTCAAGTAATACCTGGTAACGCCTTCATTCAAGTGAGTGGCCTGGTTGAAAAACGTATAGTATTCATACCTATAATCACCTACCTTTTTGGCCTTCTTAGGCACGCCTTTCATTACGAGCTTATCTTCCGTCTCGTATGCCTTCGCTCCCATAATATCGAGTTTTTTGGTCTTGTCGGCAATATCGAGACAACCAAGACGGTATTTGTCCATAAAGGGTTTAAGTGGCCCTATATCAGAGGCTCTTATTTTCAATGAGTCAGTGTCACAGTATAAAACTTTCTCTGGATCTACACGCTCAAATAGCTCCCATAAATAAAGCCTTGCTGCCTCTGTTATGTGGGCAGCTATAGCCACGCAAGAATGTGGGGCCTCCCCTTCAGATCGTTTGTGAATAACCATGCCTAAAAGGTGCGTTTCTGTTATCCATATACCTCTAGTAAGGTCAAATATCATTTCCTTATGGTATTGACCTGGGGGCTTGTCCTTCCACTTGAAAGTCTCTGTTCTCTTTTGTCCGAACTTCCCGTAAAGGGTATTAAGAAAGAGCTTGCACATGGTCTCAAGAACCTTATTTCCTTCACTCTTATACTTACTTTTAAGGGTAAAAAAGAAATCGACGTACTCGTCAAATAGCTTTGCCCGTCGGTAGACTGCCATAACGAGGATTTTTTTCACATGGCCATGTCGAAACGCAAGATTCATGCCGTCAGTACAGAGATAAGTTACGAATCTTCCCGTAGGGAAGATCAGCTTATTTTTGACCCGGACAGCGTATATAGGTTGATCGGTGTCAAGCTCTACTTCACAGACTACGCAAAACCTTTCCAGGGTCTCTCTAGCTCTATTAAGGTCAACGTCTTTCTTCACCTCAAGGAGTTGAATAGGGACGTAGTGTTTTTTCATCACATAGGGATACATCGAATTGACGTCCAGGGTAACAAAGGGGCCTCCTATCTGTTCACGCCAATTAAATGCTTCGACCCGGCCTCCCATATAGGCAGCACGTTCAAGAGATTTAACATAGGTGTCCTGGTGAATACATATCTTTTCTCTCATAAACCTATGCCGAAAGGCTCTGAAGGCTTGAGAGGCTTGAGTCATACCGAATTTACCGAGGTCGTTGTCCAGGACAAACGAGAAATAGAACTCCATTGCTTTTTTGAGTATCTCTACGTCCCTCTTGCAATACTTTGATAGCTCTCTCTTACTCACAGTGTCAAAATCAACCTTGCCTTTTGGATAGCCTAAAATCTCCCCTAATTCTGCAAGGGAGGATTGAAAGTAGTTTGTGCTGCTCAATATCCTGAGCGTTCTTTTGTCTTTCTTAACGACCAGGATATAAGTCATCCCGTCTTCCCAGTTAAAGGCATATTGCCAACCTTCTTTTTGGGCATAGTGGAAGAAATCGGAGGATTGCAGATCGAAAAAGACGTTGTGAGCAAATAGGGTAAGTATAGTTTTGTCCCTGGCCAGGGAAAAGATGTAATCCCACATAAGCCGGGGGGCTTGCCAGTAGCGATATTTTTCTCTTGTCTGGTGGCCACTGCTGTCATATCTGGCAGAACACGTCCAGGCCATTCTCATTCTATGGGCTACGTATCCCTTTATCTCTTTTGTTTTGGTTTCAGTGTCGAGATAAAGGCAGTTGCGAGGCCCACCCAGGACGTGATTTTTCCTTAATATCTTATACTCATAGTCACAAATCAATATCTGTACCCTGGTTGATGACTGATCTTTTCAAAGGATACCGATATTATTTCAATATCCTCTGCTTCATACCTCTTTGAATACCGGTCAATGAAATCATCTTGCCAACCGTCCTTGCCTAAGTTGTCATCGCTATACATCTGAATATTAGTCTCTATCTCTTCATCCAGGTCAGCGTCATAGTAGGTCATTTTACCGTGTATCCTATACCTGAAATCGGCTTCAAACTCTTCTTCTACCATAATGTTACGGGGAAAGCGGACGTCTCCGGGGGCTTCAACGGTGGGCTTGCCGACTCGTAAGAACTCCCTTTCATACCTCATAACATTAAGAAAGTCGGTTCTATGATATAAAGGGAGCCCCCAGTCAGGTAGAGCGGAGTAAATTCGTCTACCTGACCAACCGGCACCTATTGAACGGCGAATAATGCTCCTGACAACAGGAGTCCAGAGGCTTGAGGCCACTTAAAAAACCTTTCTGGCAGGGGGTTAATAAATCCAGAAACGGTTTGGGGGCTTGTCGGGGTCATCGTCCAGGTGAATAAAGGCCTTTGCTATACCGACACCCCGGAAATGAACCTCACCTGCTGCTAACAGTATGCGATATTTGAGGTACTCAGTGGGCGTGGCAAGATCAACTGCTAAACCTTTAAGGTGGGAACTTGTAGGCCTACTACCTACAGCAAGCTTATGGACAGGACAACGACACCATGAACTAACCCTCAAAGGGTGGCTGACAATGCCCCTAAGAGTGTTGACTTTGTTAAAGAAAGAGGCCGGTGTTGCGGAAAAAAGACACCCACAATTACAATTAACCTCTTCTTCCGTGAAATATACTTTTGCTTTCATACCCTGAACCTCCTACCGATTTGACGTTAAACACAGAAAAGGCCCAGTGTCAAGAGAAAAACAGGGGGCCTATACCTACCTATTGGAGCGTACCCAAAAACACACCCACAACGAAGGCAGCTAGCCAGACAAGAATAATTAACACTAAGTCCATCGTTGTCATTGTCTATAATCCCTCCCGGAAAGACTTCATAATATCTTTCATCACTTCGACATACAAGACCAGGTTAGGCATGTGCTTTTCGATATACTTAGACTTCCCATCACTAAGCTCAGATAAATACCTGAGATGACCCTGACACCTATCAAGGTCGTTCATAACCTTTTCGGCCTGGTGCCTCAGTTTATTTCTTGTTGATCGTGCTGTCATTTAACCACCCTCCTTTCCCTTATCTGGCTTATATTGATACATATATTTCAGTAATTCTATTAAGGATTTAAAGCCAAATCGTTCGGCTGTCCCTATAATAATCCAACCTACGTCTTGCTGTATTTGAGGGTATTGTTGAGCATACTTCATTAATTTTTTCATAGGTGCTGTTAAAATTGTACCTTTAGGTAGTGTCATAATCCTCCTTCTCCCACCCCCCACCCGGTTAAGGTTACTTAAAACGGAATGTCATCGTCCATAGGTGGCCCTTCCTCTTCCGGCGTGCCAAACTCGACCACCTTAAACTTGTTGACACTCCTGCCTCCCTTCAAGGCAACCTTTTCCTCAAAGGTGAAAGCGTAGGTATGCCCTGCTTTCACTACCGCTTGAATCTCTCTGTCGGTTGCCGCTCCCAGTGCAAATTTGACCATACCCTTGCTCGTCTCAACCACATACTGGTTATAGAATCCCTCCCCGGCTGATGATTTAACCGAGGTCTTTCCCTTCAAGAGACCCACAACAGTATCACCCTTTTTCTTGAACTCCACATAAGAAGGGGTCACGGTTTTGACTTCCTTAGTCTCTTGTGCTGCTTTGTACTCTGCGTCATAGTCTCTCACTTCTCACCTCTTCTTTCTCCCGTTAAATACGGGAATTTGCACCAACTTGGTGTGGTTATTGTCATAATCTGCCGTGAACGTGGACCCACAGTGCATACAATAATAGTCTTTCGACTTGGGCCGATACCTGAAGGACGTCCATGTGCAGTTAGGGCACCTTAGCCACTTCCTGATAGGCACATCAGGGTTTTTCTTGTCTTCCATATTTCACCTCCTCTCATTCTTTTTGTCGTTAAATAAGGCTTGTGCTTTCTGAATCACTTCATCCTGACGGGCCAGTGGCACATGCTCAGAGGCAGCGATTAACAGGTCATA
>Ga0114919_10003705_pt1 | contig 12307 bp, 9 predicted proteins | sample BlataG_FD_88682 | JGI IMG/M metagenome (GOLD analysis project Ga0114919, IMG submission 88682) | Deep subsurface microbial communities from Black Sea to uncover new lineages of life (NeLLi) - Black_00105 metaG | ecosystem: Environmental > Aquatic > Marine > Oceanic > Sediment | place: Atlantic... | reverse complement strand
TGACCAGGGAAGGGTTGCCGGTGAAGAGCATCAGCATGCATGCCGGTGAGGACGAGGTGATCGTGCCGACCGGTTCGCATCTGCGGTGCGTTCACATCGACAAGGCCGGCGTCAACGGAAAGCCCACCGTGTATCTGGTGGGTGAGGACCTCGTCGCCGAAGCAGAACAAGTTTCCACCGGTTCCAGCAGCAGCTGGAAGCAAGCAAGCTAACGCACGAAGAGACGCACAGAGGAGAACGCGATGCCATTCACACGCGCGGAGATCAACGAGATCCAGGATCGGCTCAATGAGGGGATGACCCCTCAGCAGATCGCCGACTCGATCAGCCGTATGGCCGATCTCGAGCACGCCGACATGCTCATGATCCGTTCGGTGGCCACCGATCTGCTCAACGGTGAGCCGGTTCGCGTCAGCGACGAGGAACCGCCAGCGGTTTAGTCGCTGCTGGTGCCTTGGAGTCGGGCGTCGCGGATGTCGGGATTGGACAACAGCGCCCGGTAGAACTCCACGGCTTCGGACTCGGTTGGACGCTGTTCGGTGTGGCTGGTCCAAGCACCGTTGAGGAGCTTTTCGAAGGAGATTGCGTAGCCGGTACCGGGTGGCCGGCCGGCCCTGCGGCTCCATTCCAGGGCGAACTGGCGCACAGCTCGGGCGTCCCACACCGCCCCGCCCTTCAGGTCGGCGAGCGGGTCGGGAAAGGCTGCGCCGCCGCGCAGTTGGTGTACGCGTTGTCGGCTGACGCCGAGTTCCTTGGCGATCTCGGCGGCCGACATTAGCTCTGGGCCGGTGAGGGCCGCGCGGCGCAGTTGTTCGTCGGCGGTGATGACCTCGACTCCGACGGGGTCGGCGTCGATAACCGAGGCTGCTTTGGTGCGGGCCCGGATCAGAGCCTCATCCAAGGTGGTGTCGTCGGCGTGGACGGCGATGTCGATGCCGCGGCCGGGAACCCGGGACACCATGGCGTCGGCGCCGAGTTCGTTGAGATCGTCCTCCCACCTGTCCATGGTTTGCATGTCCGGTTCGAGTTCGTAGGCCAGGGTGACGACCCAGTTGCGGTTCATCGGCCATCGTCCTTTCGGCGTTGGGAGCGTTGCTCTTTCTTGCTGGGCGGCGGGAGGGGGAGTCCTGCCTTCTTTAGTGCGACGGTCAGATCGGCCATGCGCCGTCGCGGGTTCTTCGGGGTGGCCGGGTAGCGGCCGATGTAGAGGCCGTCGGGGGTGTGGAAGCGGGTGTAGCCGCTGGCGTCGTCGTGCACCCGCCAGCCTTGCGATGAAGCCCATACGGCCAGGTCCTTGACGTCACGATTCATTCTCCGGAAACCCTTGCTATGTGTCAATGATTATCGCGGGCGGGTTTGGGTGTCGGCGGGAGCCGTTGGGGCAGCCTATGCCGCATCTGCGCGCACCAGGGCTTGCGTCCTTCCTTTGCCTGGCCGCATCGACGGTCGGGGGACATGTCGTCGCCGCTGATCAGGGCAGCGAGAAGTCACGTCGGCAGGGAAGGTTGCTGGACGGCTGGTCGGCTTCGGCTCGGCCTTCCGGGTAATCCCCGTGTCGGCGGCGACACGCGGGAGGGGCCGCGGAGTTTTCACGCCCGCTTGCTGGCATTTCCTCCCGCCCGCCGAGGGTGGTTGCATTTTTGTTGTGACAGCGCTGGCACAAAACGGTGGACGGCGATATGCTGAGCCCGCCAAAGATTCTTCGCTAGCCCCAGGGGGTGATCGCCCAATGTGCCGATCCATCAAATCCGGAGAGCCGCGCCGCTGCGCGTCCTGCACCAGCCATGCCGCCGACGTAACCCGCCGGCGCCGCCGCCGGCAGGCCCTGGCCGCCCGCCGCGCAGTCATGACCCACCTGAAGGAACGCGGACTGCCGCAGACCGCCGAGGCGGTTCTCGCCTCCCCGCCGAGCATCCTGGCGGAGTTCATGGCCAAGTTCGACATCCCCACCTCAGTGCTGGGCGACCTGCCGATGCCGCCCGCCGGCCCCACCCCCGCGTCCGCGGCCGCGGCGCTGCGCATCGCATGGGCCGAGTGCGCGGCGCAGAGCGCCTCACCGATGCCCACTCAGGACGACGACACCGAGCGCGCCCACCTCCGCAAGGGCCGCCAGGCGCTGCTGCACACGAGCCGGCCGGCCCCGACCCGGGCCCCGTCCCGCCCCCTTCAGCCGCAACCCTCCACCCGCCCGCCTATGGACACCGAGGCGGTGCGCAGGGTGGCTGACGCCCTTGCCCGCGCGGCGGCCACCCAATCGCCCTCGGAGGCGAAACCGAACTGCGGAGGCTCGAATCTCGAGGTGATCATCACCTGGGAAGAACAAGCCGAAACGGTGTTTGCTGAAGGCAGTTCCAAGGCGGCCTGCCGTGCGGCCAATGCCGAGGCGGAGATGCTGTGCAAGGGCTGTCCCCTGATGAAATCCTGCGCCCGAGATGCCAAGGAAAATCACTACACTGGCATCGCCGGCGGCCGAATTTTCATCTACGGCCGGCAGCGGTTGACCCCCTCCCGCGCCGATAGAATCGTCGCTTAACTGCAGATATCTGCAGATCCGCTCATCACCCGGCCTAGGGGGCAGGTTTGACCACCGGCGTCGTGCGACCACTGGATGTTTTCACCATCGGCCTGCGCCACCTGCGCTCCAACCAGACCGATCAGGCGAGAGCGGCGTTCACCCAAGTCACCGCCACCGATCCCTCGATGTGCGATGCCTGGTTGGGCCGGATGGCCGCCGGGGAAAGCACCCTGGCGGCCGTCGAGGGCGCCTACCGGTCCCGCGGCCAGCTCGGCGCAGCCCTGAAATCAGCCGGCATGACCGTGGCCGACCTCAAGGTCAACACCTCGATGACACTGGGCGCATTCGCCCTGGGCATGCCCACCCACACTGAGATGCACCTGGCGATCGCCTACGCCGTCGCCCTGGCCGAAGCCAGCCCACCGCGGCTGTCCGAGGCGAGCGACGTCCTGGAGAAGGCCTCCCGCCGACCGAACGCGTCCCCACTGGATCTGGACCTGCTCGACTACATCCGCCTCGGGCTGCTCGGACTGGCCCGCCGCTGGCCCGACGTGCTCAACTTCGAGGCCAAACAGCAGTGGCGCGCCCAAGACAACCCGGAGTTCCTCAAGTACCTCAACGCCGGCCTGCTGATCTGGAAAGTGTGGGCCCTCATCGGAACTGGCAGCCCCGAGGAGGCTCTGCGCTACGCCGAGAACGGCCTGACCGCCACCGCTCTGCCCCCGGAAGTACATGCCAAACTGCGCCTGGCGCGCGGGTATGCGCTGCGGGCGATGGGACAGCGCGAGGAGGCGATGAAAGCCTTCAAGGAACTACACGCCTGGGTTGGAGACGCGGTCGATGTCGGTGCTCCACTCAACGACCCGGACATGGTCATCGAAGTGGTGACCGCGTCATCCCTGGCAACCCGCACCGACATGTGGGATTGCACCTCCGGGCAGTCGACCTCCGAACTCGAGCACGTCGACCGCGAAAAACGCCGAGAGGTCGTGCGCGCCGAAGCGATGGCGTTGCTGGACAAGCAGATCGGCATGAACGGGGTCAAAGAACAGATCCGCCGCCTGGAGTCCAAAGCGATCATGGACCAGAAGCGCGCCGCGATGGGCATCGCCACCCAGGAGGCCGGCGCGGCCTACATCTTCACCGGACCTCCCGGTACCGGCAAGACGACGATGGCCCGGGTGCTCGCGCAGCTGCTCTTCGGGCTCGGGGTGATCGCCCGCCCCGAGGTGGTGGAGGCCTCCCGACCGCAGTTGGTCGATCAATACCTGGGTAAGACCGCGCAGAAAACCAACGCCGTCATCGACAAGGCGCTGGGGGCATTGCTGTTCATCGACGAGGCCTACAGCCTCTACGGCAAGGGCTACGCCGATGGTGACGCCTACGGAGAGGAAGCCGTGAACACGCTTCTGGCCCGGCTGGAAAACGAGCGGCGCACCGAGGACCCCACCAAAAAGCTGGTGACGGTGATCGCCGGCTACGAATCCGACATCAACCGGTTCCTGGCCATGAACGAGGGACTTGCCAGCCGGTTCACCACCCGCATCGGCTTCGACTCCTACACCCCCGAAGACCTGGTGAAGATCGCCGACGTGATGGCCGGAGACCTGTCGTCGCTGTATTCGACCGGGGCCCAGGAACTTCTCCTGGCCCATCTGCGCAAACTGGCCGGGCTGACTGTCGAGGACCGCGACTATGCGGGCAACCCGCGCATGCTTCCGGCGATCGACAAAGCGGGCAATGCCCGCTTCATCCGCAACGTCACCGAGAAGGCCGCCGATATCCGCGACTACCGGCTGGTCAACGACAACGTCGACCTGACCAACAAGGAAGTGATGGTGACCATCGAGGACGCCGACCTCGACGCGGCCTTCCGGGAAACCTGCTCAGTGCAAGGAGTGCAGTTCGATGGCTGAACTCGACGGACCCGAACGGCGCCGGCGCCGGGGCTTCCGGCTGACCGCCAAATATCAGGTGTCGGGGTGGCGATTTCTCTACCGGCGCCTTCAGCACGCCCTAGTGCGCCGCGACACCCGCATGATCGACGACCCGCAGCGCGCCCAGTCCGGGCCGCTGATGCTCGGATTGGTGCTGGCGGTGGTCATCGGTGTGGGGGCGGTGGTGTTCGGTCTGTTCTCCCCGGGCGGCTTGGTCAAAGACGCCAAGATCGTCGTCGACAAGGAGTCCGGGGCCTTGTGGGTGCGGATCGGGGATCACCTTGATCCGGTCACCAACCTGACCTCGGCGCGGCTGATCGTGGGCCGGCCGGAAAATCCGGTCAAGGCCAGTTCCTCGGAGATCAACAAGTATCCGCACGGATCGCTGGTGGGAATTATCGGCGCCCCGGTGGACATCCGCGACAGCGCCAACCCCGATTCGGTGTGGACGGTGTGTGACACCACCATGACCGGTTCGGCGGTACCGCTGGATCCGGTGTCGGGGCTGCCGACCACGGCGCGATCCCCGGTGACCACCACCGCGATCGGAGGGCCGCTGACCAAGGATGCCGACACCATCACCATGTCGGGCCGGCAGGCCCGCCTGGTCGGCTACCAAAACAGGACGTGGCTGATCTATCCGCGCCCTGACGGGGTGGTGGTGCGTTCGGCGGTGGACATTAAGGATCCGGTCGTTGCCGACGCGCTGGGGTTGGACGGCTCCGATCTGGTGTTGCCGATCTCTCAGGGACTGTTCAACGCGATTCCCTCCGAACCGCCGTTGGCGGCGCCGAGGATCCCCGATGTGGGAGCCCGCCCCGCGTACGCCGACAACACTCCGTTGACGGTGGGAACGATCGTGAAGGTCAAGGAACTCTCCGGGGACAGCGTCTACTTCGTGGCGATGCCCGACGGGCTGCAGGAGGTTCCGCTGACGGCGGCCACCATGATCCGCGCAGCTAACCGACAGGTGTCCACCGAACCGGTGGAGGTCAGTCCCGACCAGGTGACATCGCTGCCGAAATCGTCTGCGCTGCAGGTGGGTTTCTACCCCAAGGAGGCGGTGGATCTGCTACCGGCCGACGACCAGCCCGTCACCTGCTGGTCGTGGTCGCATCAAGGAAACGATCCGACCTCGACCACCGAGGTGTTGGCGGGGCGCACTTTGCCGCTGACCGCCGAACAAACCCGCGCGATGGTGTCGATGGTGTCGGCTCCGACGTCGGCCGGCCTGACCGCCGACCGGGTGTACATGCCGCCGACCACCGGGCGGTTCGTGCAAGTCACCGGCGCGGAGACCGATTCACGGCGGCGCGAGTCCTACTTCTGGGTGGCCGACAACGGGGTCCGGTTCGGTTTGGACACCACCACGGAAGGCGACCAGGGCCAGACCACCCTGACGGCGTTGAATCTGCACCATCCGGTGCCGGCCCCGTGGGTGGTGATCTCGCTGTTCGCACCCGGTGCCACGCTGTCACGCCAGGATGCGTTGATCCGTCACGACGGCGTTCTGCCCAACCCGATGGTCGCCAGGATCGACCAAGAGGAAGTGAAATAGATGCGAATCAGTTTCCTGCGCCCAGTCAATCCGGATCCGGCCCCGCGCATCGTCCGTGACGAAATCACCGTTCCCCCACCGAAAGAGATCGAGGAGGGCGAGCCCTTAAGCAAAGTGCGCACCATTGGGGTGCCGCTGCTGATGGTCGTCGTCCTCGCAGGCATGGTGGCGTTGATGTGGCGGTCGGGCAGACTGCAGAACAGCCCGACGATGTTCATGTTCCCGCTCATGATGCTGGCCGGCATGGGCTACATGTTCATGGGGCAGAACCAAAACTCCGGCGGCACCTCCCGCGCCCAGATCTTGGCCGACCGCAAAGCCCAGACGCGTGGCCTGGGGGTCACCCGGGAGAAGGTGTTCGACCGGGGTTTGTCGATGCACGAGGGACTGCAGTACGCCTACCCGGACCCGAGGATGCTCGCCAGCCTGATCGGCACCGAACGGATGTGGGAAGTCACCCCTACACACGACGGGTTCACCGCCCTGCGCTACGGGTTGGGAGAGGTCGAGCTGGCGGCGCGCATCGTGCCGCCGGAAGCCCCGCCCGGGGAGTTCCTGGAGCCGGTGAGTTGGGTTCAGACGGTGAGATTCCTCAAGCACCACTCGACGGTGGCCAGTATGCCGCTGGCCTTGGCGGCCGGCCGGTTCCCGGTCATCGGCATCGGTGGGGACCGGGAGGTCTCGCTGAGCATGCTGCGGTCAATGCTGTTGCACAGCGCGGTGACTCACGGCCCAGACAATCTGGCGATGGTGGTGCTCACCGATAACCCCGATGACCCGAACTGGGCATGGATGAAGTGGCTGCCGCACACCCAGCACCCCTATCTTCTGGACAAGCTCGGCAGTGCACGCATGATGTACGCCGACTGGTCCACCCTGACCGCCGCCGTCGGCGGCACCGACGACAATCCCAACGTCATTGACTTCACCCTCAACTTCGACCCCCACATGGAGTTCAGCTCCGATGAGTACCGCCACGTGCTGGTGGTGGTGGACTCCGCGGTGCCTGACAAACTCATCGACTCAGTCATCGCCCCCCACGCCGGGGTGACCTGGCTGCTGGTCAATCCGCCGGAGAACGCGTTGACCGACACCGAGGGCATCGTGCTGTCCTGCGACGCCGACGGGACGGTGTGGCGCAGCGAAGCCGACAAGTCGGGTGCGGAGCCGACGAAAGTCGCCGTGGCCGATCAGACCTCGCTCACCGACGCCCGCACGCTGGCCCGCCAACTGGCCCGCTACGAGGTCGCGACGCTGAGCAACGTGGGCCGTCAGACCCGCCAGGCCGAGCGCGGCCGCGACTGGAACACCCTCATGCGGGTGCGCGATGCCGGCGCACTGGACCCGATGGACACCTGGAGTGCCATCACCCGCTACAGCGATAAGCGGCGGCTGCGGATCCCCATCGGCTTTCTGCAGAACGGGGACAGGTTGGAGTTGGACATCAAGCAGATCGCCGAAGGTGGCACCGGCCCGCACGGTCAGCTCCTCGGCTCGAGCGGGGCCGGGAAAAGCGAATTCTTGCGGAACCTCGTGCTCAACGGGTGCGTATCCCACAGCCCGGCCCTGCTGAACTGGCTGCTTGTCGACTTCAAAGGCGGCCCAACCTTTTTGGGCATGTCTGACCTGCCGCACGTCTCGGCGGTCATCACCAACATGGAGCAGGAAGCCCACCTGGTCAGCCGCATGCGGGAGATGATCGACGGGGAGATCGCCCGCCGCTTCCAGATCCTGCGCGAGGCCGACGAATTGTCGGCGCGCTACGACGTCAAGGACATCAAGGACTACGAGACGCTGCGCGAGCGGGGGGTCGACCTGCCCCCGCTGCCGACCCTGTGTGTGGTGATCGACGAATTCAACGAGTTACTCGCCAAGTACCCCGAATACGGGTCGCTGTTTCAGCGCATCGGCCGCCAGGGCCGCTCGCTGGGCATCTACTTGCTGTTCGCGTCGCAGAACCTCGACATCTCCGGGCGTACCAGCGGCCTGGAGTCCAACATTTGGTACAAGATCGGCCTGAAGACCCAGACCGCCCAAGAGTCCCGCGCCCTGCTGGACGGCTCTGACGCCGCCTACCGGCTTCCCGGTATCCCCGGCCACGGGGTGCTGCGGGCCTCCGGCGGGGACCGGGCGGGGGAGCTGACCCACTTCTATTCCGGGTTCACCGGGGCCTCCTACTTTCCCCCGGCCCCCGACCTGGCATTGGCCCCGGCCGCCGATTCCCCGAACCGTGCGCTCGACACCGGCTTCAGCGCCCCGCGGAAGTTCACTGCAGCCGAGGACCCGCTGCCCGTGGACGACAATGCTGTCGAGCCCGTTGTCGAACCGGTGCGCACAGCCGAGGAACTCGACAACGCCGAGACGATCTTCACCACGGTGGTCAATCGGCTGCGCAGCGCGGACTTCCCGTCGCCTTACCGGATGTGGCTGCCGCCGCTGGAGGTCAAGACTCTCGATGACATCGAACCCGCCCTGCGGCATTGGTCGGCGCCGGCCAACACCTCGCCACCCCGGCTGAAGGTGCCGGTGGGCCTCTTCGACGACCCGCTGCGCCACTCCCAGCCGCTGTGGACGGTGGATACCACCGACCAGAACGTGCTGATCATCGGCGGCGCGCAGATCGGCAAGTCGACGACGGTCAAAACCCTGGCATGCAGCCTGGCTCTGCACAACACCCCCGAGCAGGTCCAGATGTATCTGATCGACTACTCCGGTGGCGGCCTGGCCGCGCTGGGCGGCCTTCCCCATGTGGGTGGGGTGGCCAGCCGGGCCGAGCCGGACGCCATCAACCGGATGCTCGCGCAGGTCCGCACCCTCATCGAGGATCGGGCCCGGCTGTTCCGGGACCACAACATCGCCACGATGGCCGACTACCGCCGGCTGCGCACCGACCCCCACTTCCCGCTGCTCAAGGCCGACCCCTACGGCGATGTGTATGTGTTCATCGACGGCTGGGACGCCGCGGTCGCCGAGGGGCAGGTGCTGCAATACCGGGGCGGGGAGATGGAGGCGTTGATCGTCGGCGCCCTGAACTACGGCGTGCACTTCGTCATCGCCACGTCCCGCATGGTGGAGATGCGCGGCGTGGAGCCGCACATGGGCGCGATCATCGAACTGCACTCCGAAACCGAGATGTCGCGGGTGAGTAATCAACTGGCCAAGGCTCGCCGCGCCGCCCCGGGACATGTCATCGTCAAAGGTCACGAGCTGTACGGGCTGGTGGCATTGCCGCGCATCGACGGGGTCGAGGACTGCGACAGCATCAACACCGGGATGGCCGCGCTCATCGCTGCGGTCGCCGAACAGTTCGCCGCCAGCTCCGCCGAGCGGCTGCGTACCCTGCCGACCTCGATCACCCGCGCGGAGTTGGCGGCGATGGTCCAAGACGCCGACTGGCAAGCCCGCGAGGCCGCCGGTGGCCGGGTCGACCCGCGCCGTCAGCTGCGCATCGCCCTGGGAGTTCGGGAAGACACCCTGGGCGTCTCCTATGCCGAGATGTATCGCGAACCGCACCTGCTGATCGTGGGCACCGCCAAATCCGGCAAGTTCGAGGCCATCGGGACCGTCAACGACAGCATCGCCGCCCGCTTCCCGACGGTCGATGACGCCGCGGTCATCTTCTATGACCCCCGCCGCCGGCATCTGGGCAAGATCAACGACAAGAACTTGTTCGCCTATGTGACCAGCGATGACGAATTCCTCGACGCGGCTGGCCGGCTGTGGCAGCACTACGGTATTTCCTCACGCGACCTGCCGGCCGAAATCAACGCCGACACCCGTGCGGCCCGATCCTGGTGGACCGGCCCGGAGGTATTCGTCCTGGTCGACGACTACCACCTCGTCGCAAACTCCTCGCCGGGCTTCAACGACGCCGGAATCCACAAAGCGCTGCCATGGATAGCTAACGAGTCACTGGCCCGAGGACTGCATTTTGTGATCGCTCGCAGCTCGGACAACCTGGCGATTGCCACCAACCGGGATCCCATCCTGAAACGCTTGATGGGCGATCTGGCGCCCACCGTCATGCTCAGCGGCGACAAGATTGACGGCATGGTTGCCGACGTCAAGTTTGAGCGATTCGGGATTCCCGGGCGCGCCCGCTATATCCAAGCGGCCTTTGCCCGCAAGGACCGCATCCAGGTCGCGTGGTCGGGCATTCTGGATGAATCCGACGAGCTGTTCACGGATTGAGCGGCCGGGGGAAAACCCCATATCGCAAGGTTCGGGCAGGGGTTTGTCACCCTAGCTGCGGTACAGTTGCTGAAGACAGTGACAGCGGTGGCACTACCAGAAACGCGTACCCGCTGAAGCTAGGAACGGATGGGGTTTGTTAATGGAAACGTATGTGGTGCCAGCGGCGTTGCTGGCGGCAGTCACTGACACGGTCAGCAATGTGGCCACCACCGCCGGTGTGGTCAGCGGGTCCGCGGCGATGATCAGCGCCCCCCTGCCGGCCGGAAGCGACGAGGCCTCGGCATTGGCCAGCGCCAGCACCAGCGCGCACTCAGCAAACTTTCTGGCGGTCGCGGCGCACAGCTTCGCCGAGATGGCCCGCTACGCCGGCAATATCGGCCTGTGCGACGCGACCTACGAGATGGTCGATGCGGCCAACGGCAGTCAGTTCATCTAGGGGACACCGGGAAACCATGTTCATTCGGGGCGGGGGGACAGCACCGCACGCCGACGCCGCCGCGTCGGGGTGCGGTGATCGCTTCTCGCTGTCGGGGTGGTGCTGATGTTCGGCCCCCCCGAGGTGATCACCGGCCGGCTGATGTCCGGCGCCGGTGCCGCGCCCATGCTGGCCGCCTCCGCCCAGTACACCGCCGCCGCGGTGGCCTACGAGGCCTCCGCCGACCGGCTGATGGCCCAGATGGTCTATCTGAGTAGTAACTGGCTGGGCACCACCGCCCAAGCGCTGCAGCGGACCACCGCCCGCCACCTGGCCTGGATGCGGGTGCTGCAGGCCCAACTGGTGCTGGCGGCCTCTCGTACCGCCGCTCAGGCCGCCGCCTTCACCACCGCGTACACGAGCATGGCCCAGATGCCGGCGATCGTTGAGAACCGGGTCACCACCGCGACACTGCATGCGACGAACTTTCTGGGCGTCAACACAATCCCGATCGCCGTTCGGGAGGGCCAGTACCAGGCTATGTGGGCCCAAGACGTGGCGGTCCAAACCGCGTATTGGGCTGCGACCGTGGCCAACACGACCTTCGAGCCGTTCGTGCCGGCCACGCCGATAGCCGGGTTCACCTCGTTCCCGCCGGTGATCACCCAGGCGCTCAACGCGGCGTTGGCGGCAGGGGACTCGGTGCGGCTGGCCGCGGACAACGCCGCCGCGATGGCCGGCATCCTCAAAGGCAAGTTGGGCATGGTGATGGGTAACGCCGTCGATGCCGGGATCCAGGGCAAGACGATGGCCAAGCAGGCCGAGGCCCAGGCCGCGGTGGCCCGATACAGGGAGAACCAACTGGAGCAGGCCACCCAGCCGGCCGCCGACCAGATGACCCAACAGCTCGTCCAGCAGTTGCCCCAACAGGCCGCCCAGATCGGCCAGCAGGTGGCCCAGCTGCCCCAACAAGCGGTCCAGCAGATCACCCAAGTCGGGCAGCAGGCCGGTCAGTTCGGATCGCAAATCGGCAACCTGATGGGGCAAGTCTCCCCCGAGTACCGGCTGGACAATCCCGGCTTCTTCGACACCCACCCCTCCTCGTCGACACTGGACCGCCTCGCCGGCGGCGGCGGGGGAGCAGCGCCGATGACCGCCCTCATGCGCGTTCCCAGCATGGGCGGGCTGTCCGGGCTCTCAACCGGATTCCGCTTTCCCTCCGGCTGGGATGGCGCCGCCTTGGCCTCCGCCGTCCCGCCGCCCCCGCCGAGCACCCCGGGCATGGGCCCGGCCGCCGGGCGCGGCATGGGCGGGATGCCGCTGCACGCTGCGCGCCGCCACGGCGACGACGAGCAGTCGGCGACCATCAAACGGCCCGACACCGAACTGTCCCCCCTGTGGGGCGAGGTACCCGACGAGCCCGACACCGTTTCCCCGGCGGAGTTGGTGCACGACCTGCAGGAGGCGACGCGATGAGCGGCCTTCTCATCCAAGACCTGCGCTCAATGCTGTTCGGAGCGCGGCGTGCCTTCCCGGCGCGTGACACAGGAGCGGCGTTTTCACCCGACACACACCAACGGAGAACAACATGAGTGCACCGTTCAATGTGGATCTGGCCGCCCAGCTCGCGCAGACCGCCAGTTTCCAGTCCATCGTCGAACAGACCATGGCCAACAACAACCAGCTGA
>Ga0114919_10003703_pt1 | contig 12310 bp, 7 predicted proteins | sample BlataG_FD_88682 | JGI IMG/M metagenome (GOLD analysis project Ga0114919, IMG submission 88682) | Deep subsurface microbial communities from Black Sea to uncover new lineages of life (NeLLi) - Black_00105 metaG | ecosystem: Environmental > Aquatic > Marine > Oceanic > Sediment | place: Atlantic... | reverse complement strand
CGCAGCCGGCGAGCAGGCCGGCCCGGCTGCCCAGTGGCAGCCGCTCTATTCGGCGGTGAGCACGGCGTTGGTGGCCAGGATGTTTGATGGCCGCGACGGCCAGCCGGCCTACCAGCCCAACCCAGCCCTGCTTCCCTTTATGGAACTGCAGGCGGCGGTCGACGGTCCTCCGGCCACGTTCAACAGCAAACTGGCAGCTTACCGTTCGGCCATCGCTGATTTTCCGGCGGTGCGGGGGTCGGCAGAGAAGGCATCGTTTGAGGCCTGGTACAACGGTTTCAACCCGACCGGCATCTCCCGTTGGCTCTACCTCCTGGCAATTGTGCTGTCGTTTGTCAGTTTTCTGGCCTGGCGGCACTCGCTCAATCGGTTCGTTAGCTGGCTGCTGCTCGGCACGCTCTTGGTGCACACTTTTGCAATCGTTGCGCGGATCTACCTGACAGGACGGCCGCCGGTGGTCAATCTCTACTCCTCAGCCATCTTCATTGGCTGGGGCTGTGTGCTGGCGGGCCTCGGATTAGAGGCCCTTTACCGCATGGGGATCGGTAACCTCGTGGCCGGCATTGCCGGAGGCCTGAGCATGGGGGTTGCCTACGGCCTCGACACCGGCGACACGATGCACGTGCTGCAGGCGGTGCTCGACACGCAGTTCTGGCTCTCGACGCATGTCGTCACCGTCACCCTCGGGTATGGGGCGACGTTCCTCGCGGGGTTGCTCGGCACCTGCGCGATTGTCCATCGGCTTTGGACCGACTGGGTGCCATCAGTTTCCCGGAACCCGGCTGCTGTGGCCGAGGTGCAGGATCGGCTTTACCGGATGAGTTACGGCGTGGTTTGCTTTGCCCTCTTCTTTAGCTTCATTGGCACGGTGCTCGGCGGACTCTGGGCCGACGACAGCTGGGGCCGGTTCTGGGGCTGGGACCCGAAGGAAAATGGAGCCCTCATGATCGTGCTCTGGAACGCAGCTGTACTCCACGCCCGCTGGGACCGCTGGATCGGGCCCCGAGGCTTCGCTCTGTTCGCACTCGGCGGCAACATCGTCACCGCCTGGAGCTGGTTTGGCACCAACCAACTTGGCATCGGACTGCACAGCTACGGCTTCACCAGTGGTGTGCTGATGCTGCTGGCGGGCTATGTGCTGAGCCAGTTGCTGCTGATCACAGCTGGACTGATGCTAATTCGTCCGAAGTCGGCCGGGCTGCCCCCGGCTGGGGCAGCCGGCTGATGCTCTGCCGGCATCAGCGGTCACCCGCGGCAGCGTCTCTCTCGGCCATCGCCTCGCGCTGGTCAAGCACATCGGTCGCCTCGGCTGACCGTAGCTCGTTTTGAGCATCGATCTGATCCCGCTGGGTGTCGCTGCGACCCCGGCGACTTGTGTTCATGCCGGGGCCGAAGGGGTCAGCGGCGAAAGGATCATCGCCGAAGGGATCAGGTTTGGCCGGCGGTTTTTTGTCTGACGACGGGGACGGAGGAGTCAGGGTAGGTTGCGGCTGCTGTCGCTGCATCGGCTCTTTCGCGGAATCAATGTTTTCCAGTTCGCTCGGTGAATCGGTCGGGTCTGGCCGTCCAGTTGTTCTGGGCGTCCGGCTGGGCTGTGACGTGGCTGGCAAACTGCCGCCGATTCCCGAAAACCGAGGGCCGCTTAGGTTTGCTGCGGAACCACCCATTCGGTCGGCTGGCCGCTGGGCCTGGGCGATCGCCAGCCGGGCTCTGCTCCGCGACCGTTCCAACAGCAGTCGGTCGGGCCCCTGCACCCGTTCCAGGCTGCGTGAAACAGTGCGAATGCTCCAACCTGCCGCCTCCAACTCAGCCCCCTCGGAAAAGTCCGCAATCGCCTCATCGCGTCGTCCCAGCCGTAACGCTGCAAGACCGCGAAAATAATAGACGCGGGGATCTTCCGTACCGATCGCGACCACCCGGCTAAGGGCATCGTGGCTCTGCTGGTAGTTTCCGGAGTAGAAGCTGTGAACGCCAGTTCCATAGGCAGCGGCCACCGCTGGATCTTCTGCTGGGCTGGTTTGGCAGACTGCACACGCGATGAGAATCACAAAAATTGAAGCCGTCTTCCGCATGTCTTGCTCCCTGCGTTCGTGCCCAAACCACCGAAGGTGAGATCGGCTGCACGGTGTGTGGGGGTCAACCGGCAGCCGCATAACCCGTATATGTTACCACCGCCGGTCATAAGATGTTGCCACCAAACCGACTAAAGGAGGATCGATACCGTGTACTGGCCTGCAATCATCAAGATGTAGCAAAGCGGGAAAATCCAGCGGCAGTGCCAATCGATTCGGTCAGCCCGTTCTCTGTGCCCGTGACGAATCAGACTGCCCAGAAAGAGGCTCTGGAGAATGGTTGCCGTGGTAATCAGAAATGAGCCGAGCAGCAGTGTGTCGGTGAAGGTGAGGTAGCTCATCCGCGGCATGTGATCGATCACAACGAACTGGTAGGCGACGATCGTCAGCACTCCGATAAAGGAAATGTTGAGTCGGTCAGAGAGCGAATCACAGTCAAGCCAAAAGATCGACCAGACCATTGAGACAAGCACCAGTAGTGGAAACAGAATATTCCAGATGATCTGCCCATTCCGCCGCTTCAGCGTGATGGTGGTCACTATTCGGGAAAAGTCTGTTGAGTCGCCGCCGAGATTCAATTTCGTCTCGTCAGTCGCCATGGCAAGTTCACGGAGATCCCAGCCGGCCACATTGACGCCCTGCTCTCGCCGAACATAGTCGTTGGTTGCGTCCGCATAGCGTTCGTCGACCTCAAGAATCACCTCGTCGCTGCTGTTCCCAAAGGGCACCATCACAGCCCGCAGTCGCTGGGTGTCGAAGGGATAGTCATAGAGTGACATTGGAGTTTCGAGCAAAACGTTCCGTTGCTCAAGGAGAGTGACCTGGCCATCGGGATTGATCTCGATCTTGATGGCGTTGGTGTCACCCCTGCCGACCTGATTGATGATCAGAAGTTGAGGCCACCAGCCAGTGAAGATCTCGGCGAACTGAAAGTCGCCCTGAAAGATCTTCTGGTTTGTTCCCTCTGCTTCGGGGTCGAAAGCTAGCCGAGGGTCTTTCCAACTGGCAACAAGCGCAATCTCTGCTTCGAAGGTCTCCTCGACATCATTGATGCCGACAACATCGAGAATCATCAGCCCGCACCGTACCCGTGTTGGCCGGGCTGGTGGATTGGGCATGCCGGCCTCGATCGCCACGGCTGCTGGCGCTGCAAGAATGAAAAAAAAGGTTGCCGGCAGGAGTTTTCGCCAAATTCCGCCGTGTTCTTTGGTGGCGAAAGATGAAGAAAGACCGTGGCATTTGCTGGTGGAATTCATGGCAGAGTAATATCAAGACGGCGTCTCAGAACACAAGTTTGATCGGTAAATAACAGGCAGCAGGTTTTTGCCGGTTACGCAGTTGGTTTCGTTGGGATGTCGTTGTCTCTGGTGTCAACGTCGGCGACCTTCCTCAGGACGAATTGAGTATTTCATGCGAGGTCACCTAGTAGTTGCTGCATGCATGCTGATCCACGTAGCCTTCGGGCCAGTATTTGCCGGGCCGCAAGAAGAGGGGCAGCCCGTCATCCTCGCCCACTACATGCCTTGGTTTGAGGCCAAGCCACAGAGCCCTCAGTGGGGCTGGCATTGGACGATGAATCACTTCGATCCCGAACGGGTCGATTCTGAGGGTCGACGGCCAATTGCATCGCACTTCTATCCCCGCATCGGGCCCTATGATTCTGGCGACCCGGCCGTGCTTGAATATCATCTGCTATCGATGCGGCTGGCAGGCATTGATGGGGTCATCGTCGACTGGTACGGCCTGACCGATTTTCGGGACTATGCGGTATTGCATCGCAATACCACCCGACTGCTTGAGCAGGCGGAGCGGCTCGGCATGAAGTTCGTCATCTGCTACGAGGACCAGACGATTCCGGCCCTCGTTGAGTCAGGGCGGCTCGCTGCGTCTGACCGGGTTGCTCACGCGGCAGGTGAAATCGAATGGCTCGGCAAGTACTGGTTCAAGTCAGCGAGCTATCTGCTCCATGAAGGCCAGCCGGTGATGCTTTCATTCGGTCATGACGGCCTGGCCAGTGAGGAATGGTCACAGTGCATCGAGCAGATCAGCTTTCCGATTGCCTATTTCAGTCAAAGCCAGCGGCGGCCGGGGGCGATTGGCGGCTTCGATTGGCCGGTTCCGGCTGATCCAGTCGGAACCATGAAGCGGTTCCAGCAGGCGATGCAGAAGTGGCCAGCAGCAATTCCCGTGGCCTACCCGCGGTTCGTCGATATCTATGCCGAGGCTGGGGTGAGCGATAGTTACGGCCGGCTTGCCGACGATCAGGGCCGCTCGTTCCGTCAGATGCTCAGGCAGGGGCTAGCCTCACGGGCCAGGATTATTCAGCTCGCCACGTGGAATGATTGGGGCGAAGGCACGGTGATCGAACCAAGTCAGGAGTTCGGGCTTCGCGAGCTTGAGGCAGTTCAAGCAATGTTCACGGTCGGTTCGGGCTTCACGGCTGCCGACCTCGAGCTCCCTTATCGGCTCTATGAGGCCCGCCGCGCGGCAGCTGCCGACCCCGCGAGGCTTGATGCGATTGCGTTGCTGCTGGCGACTGGCAAGGTGAGCGAGGCAAGAACTGCACTCGATGAAATCGGCCCGCGCTGATAGCACTGGGTGGATGACGGTGCTGGACCGCACGCGTCCCTGCGGTTCGCTCACGAGAGTTAGTCACGCTCAGTTGGTGGGAACCGTTTGCGAGCCTTGCTGGCGATTGGCTTGGCATTTCGCAGGCTGTACCAGTCGGCCGTTCGCGCTGGGTCAAAGAACGGATTGATGATCGGAAGCCGTGCGCCGACCTCATTCCGCCAGGCGGCAAGCTTCCGCCTGAGGTCTGCCACTCGTCCCGGCTTCTCAGCGGCGAGATTGTCCTGTTCGGCCAGGTCCGTCGCCAGGTCATATAGTTCAATCTCGTCGGTATTGTCGAGGTACTCGATCAGCTTCCAGTTGCCCTCGCGGATGGCCGAGGCAGGGCGATGATGATGGTAGTGGGGGAAGTGAAAGTGAATTGCAGCGCGGTTGAGCGCGGCCGCCGGGTTCTGGAGGACCGGGAGCAGGCTGACTCCGTCGATTGTCTGGTTCTCCGGCAAAGGAGCAGCGGTAATGGCGGCGACGGTTGGGTGAAAGTCGTAGCTGATGGAGACGGCATTGCAGGTTGTGCCCGCCGGCACCAGCGGTGGATACCGGACGATCAGCGGTACGCGGATACCGCCTTCATAGAGTTGGCCCTTTTCGCCACGGAGCGGTGCATTTGAGGTAACCTCGTCATCGGCTTCGGGCTGATAGTCATACCGGCGGAACAAGCCGCCGTTGTCCGAGGTGAAAATGATCATCGTGCGATTGGTCTCACCTCGCTGCTCGATGGCCGTCACGACCCGGTGAACGAGCCCGTCGAGTTCCTCAATCATCGCCGCATAGACGGGGTGCGGCAGCTTTCTTCCGGTTGCCGCAGCCTTGCGGCGGTATTTCTCGACGAGATCCCAGCGGGATGCCAGCGGGATGTGGACGGCGTAGGGCGAGACCATCAGGAAATAGGGGGCGTCCGGCTGGCGGTTGATGAAGCCTTCGGCTAGCTGGGCCTCGAAGTCGGTCCGGAACTGGTCTGGGGCTGGTTTCAGGCTCTGGTCGCCGTGGGTAACCCGAAACCTGCCCGGCAGGAATGGGCCACTCACAACGGCTGAAAAGTCGTATCCCTGGTTGGCAGGCTGATGTTGTGGGCTGTCTCCCAGGTGCCATTTTCCGACATAGCCGGTGCGATAACCAACTGACTTGAGCGTTTCGGCGACCGTGACGGTATCGAGCGGCAAAGCCATTGTCGTCAATGGTGTCTGCACCCGCTCAAAGGGCCGCCAATGTCCGGGGATATGGGCGGTGATGCCGATGCGAGCTTGGTTCTGCCCGGACTGGACAGCGCACCGGGTGGGTGAACAGACAGCCCCGGCGGCGTAGAAATTGGTAAACCGCATGCCCGACCGAGCCAGCCGGTCGATCGCGGGTGTTTCAACAAAGTCGTTGCCATAGCAGCCCAGGTCGGACCAGCCCAGGTCATCCGCCATGATCAAGACGATGTTCGGCCGGTCTGGCTCAGCGGCAACGAGCGGCCAGCACAGCAGCACTGGTGCGAGGAAGCCGACGAAAAAAGGTTTTAGCATCGAACTCGATTCCTATTAGCCGGGTGTGAAGGAACTGTTTTTAGCCGAAATTTTTGAGTCGCGGCCGCATTTTCGGGGGCTGGCGGCGGATGCCCTGGGGGAACGCTGCCGGTCTGTGGGGGCAGGATACGTAAGTTTTCGATTCTGAAGGTATAGTTTTCGGCGTCAGGATGGTGTCGAAGGGTGATCTGCGGTTTGAGGACTTTTTTTCAGGGAACGCTTCCATGTATCTCAATCCTTTACGAAGAACGAACCACCGATTCGTCGGTTACGGCAATTTGTCGGGGACGTTTGCCGGTGCTGGCAAGACTGCCAGCGTGGAACAACAGTTGACCTTTGCCAGATTTTCGCCGGGCTTTACGCTCATCGAATTGCTGGTTGTGATTGCGATCATCGGTGTGTTGGTGGGGTTGTTGCTGCCGGCTGTTCAAACGGCTCGCGAGGCTGCTCGCCGGAGTTCCTGCCAGAACAATCTCAAGCAAATCGGACTGGCAATCCTCAATTTTGAAAGTGCCAAGCAGGCATTCCCAGCTGGTTTTTCGTATCACAATAATGGGGGAGAGCGGTGCTGGGGGTGGGCCACATTCATCCTGCCATTCACCGAGCAGGCCGGACTCTACGACCAACTCGACCCGGAAAATCGCAAGCTGCACGATGTCTGCGTCAGTGGTGCTTCGGCTGCTGATCAGGCTGCCTTGCAGACGCCGATCTCCGGCTATCGCTGCCCATCGGATATCACCCCTGCCCTGAATAATCTGCAGAGCTTCGGCCCATCCGCACCATTTCAAATCGCAACGGCCAACTATATCGGCTCATCAGGTGATCAGTGGAAGTCGGGGACTGATTCTGCCTACCCGACTGGTTATGGCGCTCCCTACAAAGACTTCGACGTCGGTGGCCTGATGTTCGGAGTGGTCGACAGCAAGGCGACGCCTTCCGGACGCGGTCCGTTGGGTGTCAAGGTCAAGGACATTACGGATGGGTTGAGCAAAACCCTCCTGACCGGCGAGCGGTGTGGTCGCACCACCACCGGTGACCGAGCCGCAGTCTGGGCAGGCGTGGGTCGGGCCGCTGACTATGGGCCGAACGGAACGACCCGAACCCTTGGCCGGCCGGGTTTTATTCAGAACGGGGACTACGTCAATCGTCCTGATCCGCAGAATGCAAGCAAGGGCTTCTCCAGCATGCACCCGGGGGGCGCACAGTACGGTTACACCGATGGCTCAGTTCAATTTCTATCGGACAACATTAGTGCCACCAATCGGAAAGCGATTGCCAACCGGTCTGACGGCCGAACCTATGAGGTGAACTGAGATGCAGCAAGAGCTTTTCGCCCTTGCCGACAGGCGTTTGACGTCCTTCGTGCTCATTACAGTCGGTGCAATTGTTGGCTGTTCTGGCGATTCCTTCAGCACTGCTGACGTCACGGGGACGGTAACCGTCGATGGCAAGCCTATGGCTGGGATCATGCTTGAGTTTGAGCCCGGACGGGTGGGGAAGAAAATTCTGCCCACGGCCTATGGCATGACTGATGCTGCTGGGCACTACGAAGTAAGCCGGGTCGGTGGTCCAGGCGGGAAGCCGGGGGCGGTCGTCGGCAAGAACACGGTGCGGCTGTCGACACCCGAAGGTAGCGGTTCAAAGGTGCATCCCTACTACGCCGATCAGGGCGCTTTCGAGCGGGAAGTTGCCGAGGGCGACAATGTGTTTGATTTCGAAATAGAATCCCGCCCCAAAGCCCTTCGGTCTGGACGCTAGTTGCCTGTTTGTAAATTTCCAACCATCGCTCGATGGTTCGGTTTGCAACTGGTCCATCGGTCATCCTAGCGGAGCAGCGTTCAACTCAGAAGTGATTCAATCACATGGCCGTGGACATCGGTCAGTCGCCGCTCGATGCCGTTGTTGTAGAAGGTTAGCCGGGTGTGATCGATGCCCAGCAGGTGGAGGGCCGTGGCGTGCAGGTCATAGCAATAGGTGGGGTGCTCGGCGGCGGCAAAGCCGAGGTCATCACTGGTGCCGTAGGCGGTGCCCCCCTTGATGCCGCCGCCGGCCATCCAGACAGTGAAGGCCCCGGCATTGTGGTCGCGGCCCTTTCCTTGGGCGGCAGGCTGGCGGCCGAATTCGCTGGAGCAGATCACCAGGGTGCTGTCGAGCATGCCGCGGGCCTTGAGGTCACGAATCAGCGCTGAGGCACCACGGTCGAGAATCGGCCCCCAGTAGCCGTGGTCACGGACAAGGTCTTCGTGGGAGTCCCAATTGGGCCGGATCGGCTCGCTGCCAGTGTTTTCCGCCCCACAATAGATCTGCACAAACCGTACCCCCCGCTCCCCCAGCCGCCGGGCCAGCAGGCACTGCCGGCCAAACGGGCCGATCGCCTCATGGTCGATGTCGTAAAGCTTGGTGGTGGTGGCCGACTCATCGGCCAGATCGGTCACCTCAGGCGCGGAGAGCTGCAGCCGAGCGGCCAGTTCATAGGCGGCGATGCGGGCAGCCAGTTCGCTCTGCTCGGCCCGGGGCTCGAGATGCCGCTGGTTAAGCAGGCTGAGAAACTCACGGCCTGCTGGCTCCCCCGCCATGATCTGCCGGTCGGCCTCGGGTGGAAAAAGATCGGCGATCGGCGGCTTGTCGGCTGCGGTCTCGATCACGGTCCCCTGATGAATGGCTGGTAGGAAGCCAGCCCCCCAGTTAATCGGCCCGCCCGGCGGCAGTCCCCGCATGTCGGGCAGCACGACGAAGGCGGGCAGGTCGTCGGCCTCGCTGCCCAGCCCATAGGTGACCCAGGCTCCCATCGAAGGAAAGCCCGGCAGGATGAAGCCGCTGTTGGCCATGAACATCGCCGGGCCGTGCAGGGCGGTCTTACTCTGCATCGAATGGATGAAGGCCAACTCGTCAACGAGGCCGGCCAAGTTCGGCAATAGATCACTCACCCAGCGGCCGCACTCGCCATGCTGGCGGAAGGGCCAGTAGCTCGGCTGGCAGTTGCCCGGCTTGGAGGCGAAGAACTGCACTTCGCCACTGGTGTCAAACGGTGTGCCAGCCCGCTTCACTAACTCGGGCTTGTAGTCGAACGTGTCGAGGTGCGAGAGGCCACCGGGGCAGAAAATCTGGATGACCGCCTTGGCCTGGGCGGGAAACATCGGCGGCTTGGGGGCGAGCGGATTCGCCGCAGCCGGACCGGTAACCCGAGCCGCCGCCCGGGCCTGTTCCTCAGCCAGCAACGTGGTCAGGGCGACCCCGCCGAGGCCCCCGCCGAGTTCCCAGAGAAAATTCCGCCGCGACACCGGGGCGGCATGCCGCTGGCAGGGAAAGGCAGAACGTGGCATCAGGGCTTTTCTCCGACAGTCCGCATCATTCAAACCGCATCAGTCGATCGTCACAAACTCATTGGTACTCAGCAGCATGCGGCAGAACTGGACGAGATTCTCGTCGCCAAGCAGTTGCACGGCGGCGGCCAGTTCTTCTGCAGCGGGCGACCGGGAAAAGGCCAACTGGAAGGCGAGGTGAACCTGGTCGGCTGGATCATCCCCCGCCTCGGCCTCCAGCCGCTTTGCCCAGTGTTCCGCCTGCCGTAGCTGAAAGCCGTTGTTGAGCAGGGCCAGCGACTGCAGGGCCGTGGTCGTCTCGATTCGGGCCGGGGTGAGGTTGGCGGGGTTGGGGCAGTCGAGTGTTGTCAGGAAGCTATGGGGCGTGCTGCGGACAACGAAGCGATAGATCGTTCTCCGCCAGAGCTCCGGCCGGTCGGGGGTGATGTAGGTGTAGACCGGGGCGTAGGCCTCTTCGTAATCGAAGTCGCGATAGCCGGGGCCGAACATGGTTGAATTCAGGCAACCGCTGACCGAGAGCGTCGCATCCCGCAGGCTTTCGGCGTCAAGCCGCCTTGGGTTCTGTCGCCAAAGTAGCCGGATGTCGGCATCGATCGCGGCCGCCTGCATCGCCCCGGGTACCGCATGGCTTCGCTGCCGGTAGGCATGGCTCGTGCAGATCAGCCGGTGCATGGCTTTCAGTGACCAGTCGCGAGCCAGCAGTTGGCCGGCCAGCCAGTCGAGCAGCTCTGGATGGGTCGGCCGTCCGCCACCAAGGCCAACGTCACTCGGGGTATCGACAAGGCCGGTGCCGAAGTGATGGTGCCAGAGCCTATTGACGATCACCCGCGGCGTGAGCGGATTGGCTGGATCGGTCACCCACGCAGCAAAGGCCAGCCGTCGTTCTTCGTCAGTTGTCTTGGCCCCGCCAAGTTCAGCGGCAAGCCCGGCCACCGCCGAGATGGTCTGGGGCGCCACCTCGCCCGCTGTCCTCTCGGGGTTGCCCCGCAGTTGAATCTTCACCACCGGCGGCGTACCGGTGACTGGTCCGTAGAAGCGGGCGGGCGACTGCAGGGCGTCTAGTTTCTGCTTGAAGGCGTCCAGTGCAGCCCGGGCCGTCGCCAGCCGCTTCGCAGCGTCAGCAGGCAGCGGCAGCGGGTCGCCCTCGATCAAGGGGTCACCAAAGAAGATCTGGTCGTGCGAGATGCCGTTGCCGGCGTCGGTGCTGATCAGCGTGAGGAAGCGGTGCTTGGCGGAGATCGGTATATCAAGTGCAATGCCGCCGTCATCACGGCCGATCCGGCCGTCGGCCACAATCTCGCCATCGAGGCAGACAAAAAAGTCGGCACCAATTTCCGGCGTCCGGCCCCCATAGCCGACCACCGTCCGAAACCGTGGGTTCACCAGGGGTGCCAGTTCCCGAATGGCGTCAAGGTCGAAGCTGATGCCGGCATTGGCGTGGATGCCGAGCATGCTGTGCCCGTCCTTTGCATAGTCGACCTCGTTCAGCACGGTTGAAAACTGGGCCTTGACCGGCCCGTTGCGGATGGCATCCCAGCCGCTGACCGAAGTGGCGGGTAGGCCGGTGACGGTCAGTCCGGTTGTCGTCACCGGCACCGGATTGGGACCGTTTGGAATGAAGACGGCGTTGACTAGTAGGCCGGGCCCCGGCTTGGGCGTGTTGGCGACGAGGTTGCTGAGGTAACCGATCGGCTTCTTGGGCACCGCCTTACCAGAGCCTGGATGAATACCACCGCCAGCCGTACCGGTGCCGCGGCCGTCGCCGCCCCCGACGATGTCGGCCAGATCAATTGGCCGACCGGTCAGCGTATGAATCTCGGCCCGCATCGAGGCGATCTCGCTTTCCAGCCGCTTCTTCTCGCGGTTGTACTGCTGCTCAGCCACTCGGCTGGCCACCCGCTCGGCCCGCGTGACGCCGGCAAAAACGGCGGTCAGGCCGTAGTACTCCTCCTGCGAGATCGGGTCGAGTTTGTGGTCGTGGCACCGGCTGCAGTTGATGGTGACCCCGCAGGCAGCGGTCATCACCTGCGTGATCATGTCATCGAGGTCATCGGCCCGGGCCTGTCGCCGCAGCACCGGGCTTTTGGTTTCGACCTGACCGACAAAGTCCCACGGGCCGGCGGTGAGAAAGCCGGCGGCAACGGTAAACTCCGGATCGTCAGGAGCGATCACGTCACCAGCCAGTTGGCGGCGGAGAAACTCGTCATACGGCAGGTCATCATTGAAGGCCCGGATCACCCAGTCCCGATAGCGCCAGGCGTTCGGCCGCAGTTGGTCCCGCTCGAACCCGTGCGTGTCGGCGTAGTGGGCAATGTCGAGCCAGTGGCGGGCCCACCGCTCGCCGTAGTGGGGTGAGGCCAGCAACCGCTCAAGCAGTCGCTCATAGGCAATCTTGTCGGCAGCGGGGTCGGTGAGAAAAGCCCCCACCTCCGCAGGTGTCGGTGGCAGGCCGGTCAGGTCGAAGCTGAGCCGGCGGATCAGGGTGCGGCGGTCGGCCAGCGGGGCCAGAGCAAGGCCCTTTTTCGCCAGCTTCTCGGCGAGGAAGCTGTCGATTGGGTTACCGCTGTCGGCCAGGCCCGGCAAGGCCGCCGGCACAGTCGGCTCGGCGAGCGGCTGCCAAGCCCAGTGGTCGAGCCGCGGATCGCGGTCGGTTTCCCGGGCCAGCCGGTCGGCCGCGGTCTCGGGCCAGTTGGCACCGGCATCAATCCAATCAATGAGCAGCCTGACCTCGTCAGCCGACAGCGGGTCGTCCGGGGGCATGGCCCGCTCGGGGTCACTGTGG
>Ga0114919_10003702_pt1 | contig 12312 bp, 8 predicted proteins | sample BlataG_FD_88682 | JGI IMG/M metagenome (GOLD analysis project Ga0114919, IMG submission 88682) | Deep subsurface microbial communities from Black Sea to uncover new lineages of life (NeLLi) - Black_00105 metaG | ecosystem: Environmental > Aquatic > Marine > Oceanic > Sediment | place: Atlantic... | reverse complement strand
TCATGGGTTGGAGCATGTACGCTGAGGCTACCGTGCGCCTCGCTCCACCACTCGTCATCTCGCCTGAGGAAGTTGACAGGGGTCTTTCGGTTCTGAGAGAGGCTATGGCCGCTGTGAGCCAATAGGCACCCTGCCAGCGAAGGACTGCCGACTAAGGGCTGAAGACTGGGAAAGGAGGTGATGGAGCGCAAGAGACGCTGTCCAGTGCAGACTCGACCAATCCGAGACGAGTACCCACTAGGATCGTCGAGGAAGGTGCGCCTCCAGATCGCCACTGTGGTACTGTCAGAATTGCAGGATGCGACATAGGTTTCAACTATGAAAAGACACGTTAGGGAACAAGAGGTGGAAGGGGTGCGTATGCCCCCTCCTCACGCCAGAGAGATCAAGCATCTGGCCGCTCCGTGGATCATGGGGACGAAGAACCTCTGGATGGGGATCTCCCAGGTGGATCCCAACAGCCGATCCAACCGCCACAGCCATCCCCACCAAGAGGAGATCTTCTTCGTGCTTTCTGGCGAAGGCCAGATCACTGTCGCCGGTGAGAAGTTCGACGTCACTGAAGGGAGCTGCGTGTACGTAAGCGTAGGCGAGGAGCACCAGTTGATAAACACTCTGTCCGATGAGGTGCTGCGGGTGCTGTCGGTCACCTCTCCATCATTCAGCCGTGAGGATTTTGCTACCGTTCATACACCCAAGTAGGACCAGACTCCGCCGCTCGATGGTCCAGATACCCAACGAAAGGAACTGGCAATAATGAAGGGAGAATTCAGCAAGAGCAAGGTATTCGAGCCCATCACCATCGGGACCATGGAGGTCAAGAACCGTATAGTGGCTGGCCCCATGGTGATGAATCACGCCACCGAGGATGGCCATGTCACACCGCGCATGGTGGACTACTATGCTGCCAAGGCCAAAGGCGGTTTTGGCTTGGTGCACGTGGAGGCCTCGTACATACGGCCCGACGGCAACATGTTCTCACGTATGCTGGGTGTCTACACCGACAAGCAGCTTCCAGGACTGAACGAGATTGTGGAGGCCATCCACGCCAACGGCGCCAAGTGTACCATACAGTTGGTCCACGGTGGGCGGGTGTCGGGCCCACAAATCACTGGCACGCAGCCGGTGGCTCCCTCGGACGACACGCCTCCACTGGCGGCAAAGCCCCGTGGCTTGAGTATGGCGGAGATCGAGGAATTGGTCGAATGCTACGCTCAGGCCGCCGTGAGAGCCAAAGCCGCAGGATTCGATGGAGCTATGATCCATGGCGCCCACGGCTTCCTCATCTCGCAGTTTGTATCCCCCTACTGCAATCGGCGCACCGACAAGTATGGTAAGGATAGGTATCTGTTCGTCAAGCAGATAGTGGGAGCTTGTCGCGAGGCCGTGGGCGATGACTACCCATTGCTCATCAGAATCAGCGCCGACGAGTTTCTGGGAGAGGAAGGTTTGACGCTCGAGGAGACAACGAAGGTCTATGCTCCTCTCCTTGAGGAACTCGGAATAGACTGCATCGACGCATCGGCGGGGATTCAAGAGAGGGTGTACTTCAACATCCAACCTCTCTACACGCCGCGAGCCAGCATTCTGTACCTGGCCGAGGAGGTCAAGAAAGTCGTCGGTATTCCCGTCATCGGCGTAGGTCGGATCAACGATCCAAGGCTTGTGAAACAGGTCATTGAAACCGGCAGAGTAGACATGATCTCCCTCGCACGTCAGAGCCTGGCCGATCCAGAGTTGCCGAGAAAGATGCTCGAAGACCGACCCGAGGATGTGAGGCAATGCATCGCCTGTGACTTGGGGTGCTCGTACCGTCACATCGTGCAGTGGATGGCTGACTGCGCCATCAACTATGAGGTGACGCGAGAGAGGGAATACAGGTGTGCCATAGGGCGGCCTGTTGATGCCAAGAAGGTGGCTATCGTCGGTGGAGGGGTTGCCGGCATGGAGGCGGCCAGGCTGGCAACTCTTCGTGGCCACGAAGTCACACTCTATGAGAAGTCTGACCAACTAGGGGGCCTGATACCACTTGTGGCCGACATGCCCAAGCTCTACATGCACGAACTGACCAACATTGTGTCGCATTTGCGCCGTCAGATGGACAAGCTGGGCGTGAAGGTAGAGCTGAACACCGAGGTGAACGAAGATCTGCTCGCCAAGGAGAGACCTGATGTCGTCATCCTCGCCACTGGCTCCAAGGAGTATGTGCCCGACATCCCTGGAGTGAACAGCTCCAACGTGGTCACCTTGCTCCAGTATCTTCGGAGGGAAGCCGAAACAGGTGACGAGGTAGTTGTCTTGGGTGGCCACGAAGGGGCCGAAGCTGCTGTGTCCCTGGCCAGACAAGGGAAGGATGTCACCGTCCTGGAGGAGAGCGATCACATCGCCGACGCGAGCTTCCTCAAGTATGTTGGGCGCCAGTTACTGCTGCAACAATACCTGGATGAAGAGGGCGTGCAGATCCTCACCGGAGTCAAGGTCGAGAGGATCGGCAAGAACTCGGTGACCTACACCCATGCTGGCAAGAAAAACGAGTTGGCCTTTGATACCTTGCTGGTGGCCCTGGGCAGGGTATCCGATTACCACCTGGCAGCCGACTTGAGCGATGTCGCGCCTGAGGTGTACAGAGTGGGCGACTGCCTGGAGCCGCACTCGATCAGGCACTCCATTCACTCGGCAGCCAGGGTCGCGCTGGACATCTAGTACAACCCATTCTAATCTATGAGGACGGGAGGACAGTGTCACATGGCAGATCAAGGAGCGGAACTGAGGTCGAAGGCCACGGAGTACGTTGTATTCCCAGTCGTCTCGAGGGACGAGGTCTCCAAACTCGGTCCCCTGGTCCTTGTCAGGGGCGAGGGAATCTACGTATGGGACGTGGATGGCAAGCGCTACATGGATTCCATGGCCAGCGGCGTCTACGCGGTGCACGTCGGCTACGGCCGGCAGAAGATTGCCAAGGCGATGCAGGAGCAAGCATCCCGCCTGCACTATTTCTGTCCCTACGGCTACATCAGCGAGCCAGTGATCAAGCTAGGGCAGAAGCTAGCAGAGCTGGCTCCCGGCGACTTGACGCTCACCTTCTTCACCTGTGATGGATCGGAGGCCGTGGAGTCCGCCTTCAAGATAGCCAAGCAGTGGGCCTATCGCAAAGGATACCGGAGAAAATACAAGATCATATCGCGACGCAGGGCATATCACGGCTCGACCATGGGAGCGCTGGCGGCCACCGGCACCATGTCTCCCCTGCGCGAGATCATGGAGCCATTGCCGCCGGGATACCGCTTCGCGTCGGCGCCGTACTGCTATCGTTGTGACTTCGGTCTCAACTATCCCGACTGCAAGTTACAGTGCGCCAGTTCCGTCGAACAGATCATCCAGCATGAGGGACCTGACAACGTCGCGGCTTTCATCGGCGAGATGGTGATGGCCGCTGGAGGGTGCATCGTGCCTCCGCCTGAGTACTGGCCCAGAATCAGGGAGATATGCGATCAGCACGGCGTGCTGCTCATTGACGATGAGGTAGTGTGTGGTTTCGGGCGGACAGGCAAGTTCTTCGGCGCGGAGCATTATGGCATCGAGCCCGACATCATGACCATGGCCAAGTGCATCACCAGCGGCTATGCTCCGCTGGGCGCCACCATGACCACGAAGGAGATAATCGAGGATATACCGGCCTTCTGGCACGTGCACACCTACAACAACCATCCGGTCAGTTGTACGGCGTCCCTCGTGAACATCGACATCATCGAAGAAGAGAAGCTGGTCGAGAATTCCGCCGACATGGGCAAGTACCTGCTCTCAGGGCTCGAGAGCTTGAGCGATCACCCCACGGTAGGCGAAGTCAGAGGACTAGGCTTGCTCACCGCCATCGAATTCGTCAAAGACAAGAAAACGAGGGAGCGCTTCCCTGAGGAGCAGGGCTTCTGCACGCGGATCATGGACCTGGCTTTGGACGAAGGCCTCATCCTGCGTCGAGTCGAGGATATCATCGAGTTCTGCCCCCCGCTGATCATCACCAAGTCGGAAATCGACGAGATGCTTGAGATCACCGACCAGGCCATCTCGCAAGCTGAGAAGGAATTTGGCCTGTAGGGTCTCAAAGGGACACACATGTCAAAGCCACGGAGCCAGGAGATCGTAGGGGGGCTGGAACGCGCCGGCCAGAGAGGACTGCTGCACGCCCTCGGCCTGACGGACAACGACCTCTCCAACCCCTTCATCGGGATCATCAATACCTGGAGTGAGATCAACCCAGGCCACGTTCATTTGCGTTCACTGGCCGAAGCCGTCAAGCTGGGCGTCGCCTCCGCAGGTGGTACCCCTTTCGAGATCAATACCATCGCTCTCTGCGATGGTATTGCCATGGGCCATAGCGGAATGCGCGTCATCCTCCCCAGCCGCGACCTGATCGCCGATTCCATGGAAGTGGCGACTCTCGCTAACGGCTTTGACGCCCTCGTCCTCCTTGCCTCTTGCGACAAGATCGTCCCCGCCGCCCTGATGGCGACAGCAAGGCTGAACATCCCCTCCATCATTGTCACCGGGGGACCGATGATGCCTGGGAAATACCGGGATCGAGAGCTGGCGGTGTATCAGGCAAGGGAAGCCCTGGGGCAGTATCTGAAGGGTGAAATCGGGACGGACGAACTCCACGAGATCGAAGCTAGTGTCTGTCCCGGGCCGGGATCCTGCTCTATGATGGGCACCGCGAATAGTATGAGCTGCGTCACCGAAGCCCTGGGAATGTCGCTGCCAGGCTGCGCCACCGCTCACGCCGTGAGCAGCAGCAAGGCAGCCCTGGCCAAGCAGAGCGGGATCGAGATCATGCGCCTACTGGCAGAAGGCGTGCTCCCCTCGATGATCATGACCCCGGAGGCGCTCCGCAATGGCATCGCTGTGGCCATGGCCATCGGCTGCTCGACCAACGTCGTGCTGCACATGCTGGCCTTGGCCAATGAGTTGGGTCAGGACTTGGAGTTGGAGGAGTTCGACACCATCAGTCGCCGCACGCCCTTCATCTGCGACATCAAGCCCAGCGGGACTCGCAGCCTTGTTGCCCTTGAAGAGGCGGGTGGAGTGCCCGCGGTGATGAATGAACTGCGAGAGTTGCTGCACCTGGGCAGCTTGGCGGTCAACGGAAAGACGATTGGGGAGAACATATCCCTAGCGGAGAACCGCAACCCAGAGGTCATCCGCCCGTTGGATGAGCCTCTGAGGCCGGAAGGCGGGATAGCAGTGCTAAGAGGCAGCCTATCGCCCCGTGGTTGCGTGGTCAAGCAGTCCGCCGTGTCGGACGGGATGATGGTCCATCGCGGGCCAGCCAAGGTGTTCGACGGAGAGAAGGCGGCCATGAGAGCGATAAGGGGCGGTCAGATCGGCCCAGGGGACGTAGTGGTGATCCGATACGAAGGCCCCCGAGGAGGGCCCGGCATGCCTGAGATGCTGATGCCAACAGCCACGTTGATGGGGTTGGGCCTTGGAGACTCCGTTTCTCTTGTCACCGATGGCAGATTCTCGGGTGCGACGAAGGGAGCCTGCGTAGGCCATCTGTCGCCCGAGGCAATGGACGGGGGCCCCATCGCCCTGGTGGCCGACGGAGATGTGATCGAGATAGACATCCCTCAACGGCGCATCGACTTGCTCGTGGACCACAATGAGCTTACCCGCAGGGAGGCAGTTTGGGCGCCGCCAGAGCGGAAGCTTCGAGGCTACCTTCGGCTCTACGCCGACAACGTGGGCCCAAGTCACCAAGGCTGTTTGCTGGAGCACTAACATCTACTAGAGAGAGAGGCAACTACCGTGGAGTGGCCAATTACTTATCTTCATTATGTGCCAGGCAGTTCGCGCTTCATTGAGATGATGCGAGGCGCGATGCGCGCCATGGACTGCGCCGGTGTCAAACCCAGAGAAGACGTCGTCATCTCTACCGACACCAACAAGCTACGCATCGCCGAGGCTCTGGCGGCGGCGGCTCACGCCGTCGGCGCCGTGCCAACTATCGTCATGATTACTCCTCCCGGCGCTCATGGGGCGCAGCCACCCGCTCCCGTCGTTGGGGCCTGCGCCAGGGCAGACGTTTTCTTCTTGCCTACCACTTGGTCCCAGACGCACACCGATGCCAGGATCGAGGCTATCAAGAATGGTGCGCGAGGAGCCACCATGTGTGAGGTCACAGAGGACTGCCTTTGCGTGGGAGGCATCACGGCCGACTTCGAGGAGTGTGATCGCGTCGGCAGAAAGCTGGGGGCCCTGCTCAGCGAGACGAAGATGATGCGTCTGACCACAGAAGCAGGCACCGACATCAGCGGTGAGGTGACTGGACGCCCTGTCCAATACGAGACAGGACTGTTCCGCGAACCAGGGACCTTCGCCGCCCTACCCAACAGCGAGATCAACATCTCGCCCATAGAGGGCACTGCGGAAGGCGTGATAGTCGCTGATGTCCGGATCATGAGTGTAGGGGTGACACGTCGTGAGCCTGTCAAGATCATCGTGAAAGGTGGAGAGGTAGTGGATGTCAAGGGCGGCGTTATGGCCGAGGAATTCAAGGAACTCCTCGAGAGCTTTCAGGACCAGACGGCCTACAATGCTGCTGAGTTCGGCATCGGTCTGAATCCACAGGCGCGGCGCTACAGCACAAACCTGGAGGATTTGGGCAGACTGGGACATGGACACCTCGGCATAGGCAGCAACTACGCCATTGGTGGGAAGGTCCTCGCACCATGCCACATCGATGCCATTTTCAAGGATATCACGGTGGAATTCGACGGCAAAGTAGTCTGGGACAGAGAACAGTCGCTTATCTAGGAGGCAGAATGTCGATGTACGATATCGTAGTCATCGGAGGGGGACACAACGGCCTGATCTGCGGCGGTTACCTGGCGAAGGCCGGTGAGAACGTCTTGGTGCTGGAGAAACACGATGTTCTAGGGGGGTTTGTCACCACAGAAGAGGCCCTGCCCGAGGCTCCCGGCTTCAAACTGAACATTGGTGCCAGTGAGCACGGTGGTGTTGTCGAAACGCCCATCGTTTCCGACCTAGAATTGGAGAAGTTCGGCCTGGAGTACATGGTCAGGGAGGAGATGTACTTCTTCCCCTTCCTGGACGGTGTCGCCGTTCCCATCTACAAGAGTGTGGACAAGACTTGTGAGGCCATCGCCGAGTTCTCGGAGAAGGATGCAGAGGCGTACGGGGATTTCGTCGAGTTCTCCAACGCACTTCTCGCCCTTTTCGGGGCGGTGAGCTACGGAGCGCCCCCGACATTCGGTGAACTGGCTGGGGCTATGGACGGAGCCGGAGCCGTGGGTGTGGACGCAGACCGTGTGATCCGCACTGTCCTCAGCAGCCCGCGTGCGGTGGTCAGCGAATGGTTTGAGAGCGAGTACATGAGGGCAGCCCTGTCCTACTATGGCTCCGTCAGCCAGACCGCTCCGTCAACGTCGGGCTCAGGGTACGCCCCGTGTCTCATGGCGGGCTGTCACTCCTCCGGTGGTTGGCGACCCCGGGGAGGCGGCGGCATGCTCATCGAGTCGCTTGTTCGGGCCATCGAGCACTACGGAGGAACAGTCCGTGCAAACGCGAAGGTGACCAAGATCGTCGTCGAGAACGGCAAGGCTACTGCGGTGGAGCTGCGCGATGGCGAGAGAATAGAAGCCAGACATGGTATCGTGTCGTCCATAGACGCCAAGCGCGTCTTCCTCAACCTTGTTGATCAGGACCTAGTAGACCCACAGTTGATTCGTCAGGTGCGGAACATCACAGTAGCGGGAACCAATGTGTCCGAGTTCAAGGTTGACTGCGCTCTGGACGAACTGCCAAGCCTCGAGCGATGGGAGAGAGGCCCCGAGTTCATCGTGAGTATGGTCCAGCCGTGCCCCAGCGTGGACTACCTGGAGCGCGAGTTCGTCGATATCAAGCGAGGCGAGTTCCCTGAGGAGCCCGCCTTCCTGTTCGCCGTTCACTCTGCTGAAGACCCCAGTCTCGCGCCTCCGGGCAAGCACACACTGTGGCTTTCCTGCTTCGCCCCCTACGAGTTGAGCGGCGGGCGAAACTGGGATGACATAAGAGAAGAGACAGCGGATCACCTCATTGATGTTGTGGGCCAGTATGCGCCTAACATCAAGAAAGCGATGATACGTCGCATTATCCACACGCCTCTCGACTGGTACCGTCGGACGGGTGCCATTGCCGGGAACCCCAATCACATGGACATGACGCTGGACCAGTTGTTTGGTTATCGACCCACGCCTGCCCTCTGCAACTACCGAACGCCCATCAAGGATCTCTACCTCTCGGGTGGCGGAGTGCACCCCGGAGGGGGCCTCAACGGCGTGCCAGGGCACAATACCGCCCACGTAGTCCTCGAGGACTTGGGCTACGTGAAGTCTGCCTCAGGAAAGGGACTGGGACAGAGAATCGGAAAGGTCAAGGATCTGTTGCAGGCGCTTATGAAGCTTAGGAAGTACCTCTGATGACTGTCTTGATTGAGAATTGCTCCATCCTTGACGAGAACTCGGCGCACAGCGTCGCCGAGAACATGAACATCCTCATTGAGGATCATCGTATCGCGAGAGTCACCTCCTCGCCCATTGATGGAGACAATGTAGATAGCAAGCTGTCGGGCAAGGGGCGCCTGGCAGTGCCAGGCCTCATCAACGCCCACGCCCATTCCCCGGAGAACTACCTCAAGGGGATGACCGAAAAGGTGCCTCTGGAACTGTGGCTTTTCGATTTCTTTTCGTCGGGTGTGGGGTTCTCCCCTCGTGAGACCTATGTTGGTGCACAGCTCGGTGCTATCGAAATGTTGAGGGCAGGAACCACCGCCATCCTCGACCATTTCTGGGTCAATGGCGGGATGACCATGGAGAACCTCAATGCTGTGATGGAGGCCTACCGAGATGTCGGCATCAGGGCCGGCGTCGCGCCTCTGGTCGAGGACCTCCGTCCGGAAATGGAGGCCGTCATCCACAGTGATCCGGAACTCACCGCCCACGCCAGCAACTTCGAGTCGGGCCTGGACGTTCCAGACTATCTGGATACGCTGGAGTCGTTCTTCCAGAAGTGGCACCTGTCCGAGGACGGCAGGCTACGATGCCTGGCGGGGCCATCCGGCCTGCAATGGTGCTCCAGCGAGGTGCTGGAGGGTTCCGCCGACATCGCTGCCCGGTTTGCCAGCGGACTACACATGCACGCTGACGAGACCAAGTCGCAGGCTTTGCTATGCAGAGAGCTGTACGGTCGGTCTTCTGTGTCGACCCTTCTTGAGCGAAAGCTCCTCGGTCCCCATGTATCTCTGGCACACTGCGTCTGGGTCGACGAGGACGACATGGATATCCTGGCGGAAACCGGGACAGTGGTCGTTCACAACACAGCCAGCAACATGAAACTCGGAAGTGGATTCGCCCCCATTCCATCCATGAGGGAGAGAGAGATCACCGTGGCCCTCGGCGCTGATGGTTCGGCCAGCAACGACAACCAGGTTCTTTTCGATGTGATGAAGTTGACCGCCCTTGTCCATAACGCCCGGGAAGTGGACCACCGTCGCTGGTTGTCAGCCAGGGATGTGATGACTATGGCCACCAGGGGCGGAGCAGCGGCACTGGGGCTAACGGGCGAGTTGGGGGACTTGAAGCCTGGCATGTTGGCCGACCTCACTCTCTTGAGGTTGGATTCATCATATTTCACTCCACTCAACGATGCCTTCCGACAGTTGATCTACTGTGAGAACGGGAGCTCGGTGGACACTGTCATTGTGGACGGGAAAGTCGTGGTCCAAGGTGGAGAACTCCTCACGGTGGACGAAGACGCCATCTTGTTCGAGGCGCGGGAGCTGTGGAACAGGACACGGGAGAAGATCTCTCCCCTGAGCGACCTGGACCGAGCGCTACTACGTGGGATGGAAGTCTATCAAGCCGAGCAGTCGGCCAAGGACTTCCACGTCTCACGACATTAAACTAGGAGACGACGTGACAGACCTCAATCCCGGTCCGTTATTCGAGATGTTGACCGCATACGAAGGCTCGATGGTGCTCATGACCAGCAACGAATTGGGCATCTTCGACGAGTTGTCCGAGGCCGGTCTGTCCGCAGCCGATCTGGCTTCGCGCCTGGGAGCTTCCAGCAGATCTACTGAGATGCTGCTGAACGCCTGCGTCGCCGTGGGACTACTGCACAAGACGGGGCAGACCTTCCACAACACACCTCTAACCGAGGCCTTCCTCGTACGGGGTAAGCCCAACTATTTGGGGCGGGTCGTGGCCAAGGAGCAAGAGTTCTACGGTCCGTGGGGACGCCTGGCACAAGCTGTTCGCGAGGACAAGGCCCAATTGACACCGATGTCCCAACGCCTACGACGCGATCCGGCAACCGCTCGCAATTTCCTCCTGGCCCTCCACGATCTGGCCCAGTTGTTTGGCACATCTCTGCCCGACTATGTTGACCTGTCCGGTCGGAAGAACCTGCTGGATGTCGGCGGTGGAGTCGGCACCTACTCCATCATGCTGGCTCAGAGAAACCCACAACTCCGAGCGGTAGTTCTCGACCTCGCTCCAGTGCGTGAACTCGCTAGAGAGATGATCGCTGGCAATGGCCTGAGTGATCGCATCTCCTTCGAGGCCGGCGACTACCAGGCCGCTAGCCTGGGCGAAGGCTATGATGTGATTCTGCTGGCCAACATCCTACACGACAATCCCGTGGCGTCGTGTAGGGAACTGCTACGCAAGTCCCACGATGCCCTGGTTGAGGGGGGGCTCGTCATCATCAACGAGTTTCTTCTGGATGCTGACAAGACCAGTCCACCCGTGGGCGCCATCTTCTCCCTGGTGATGCTGCTGGAGAATCAAGGCGCAGCAGCGTACCCGGCAGAGGAGATCAAAGGATGGGTGCTGGACGCGGGGTTCGTGGACCCGGTCGTCCGTCCACTGCCTGACCCCAGCCCCATGGTGGTGATCGTGGCTCGAAAGGCGTAGCCCAATGAACGCGAAGACCATAGACCTGGCCACAGGACGAGTAGAGGAACTGAGTGTATCGCACGAAACCCAACTGCGCTACATTGGGGGGCTTGGCCTGTCAGCGAAGCTGATGCATGACTTCCACGAGGATGGAAGCGAACCTCTTGAGGAATCCAGTCCACTGATTGTTGCAGTTGGCCCGCTGAACGCCACTGGCATGCCGGGAGCCAACCGCGCCATCTTCTATGGGCACTCTCCGCTAACAAACCTGATGGCAGGTACATGGATCGGCGGGCGCTTGGGCAACTCCTTGGCGCGCACAGGGAGTGCCGCCTACATACTGCGCAATCGAGCACCCGAGCCATCCATCCTGCACATCGAGAATGACGTGGTGCAGGTCATTCCCAGAGTTGACTTGTGGGGTTTGCGCATTTCAGAGGCACGGGAGCTCCTTCGATCAGCCTACCCCGGCCATCAAGTAGCGCTCATAGGACCCGCTGGCGAGAATGGAGTTCACATGGCTTGTGTGCGTGCCGACGAGGGTCACACGGCAGGCCGCTGTGGTCTGGGCGCCGTGATGGGCAGCAAGAATCTCAAAGCGCTGGTGGTGCGTGGGACCCAACGAGCAACCATCAGTCAGCCGCGGAAGTTCACGCGTCTGGTCAGGGATGCTCTCGAGGCAGTCGAGGCCAACGAGGAACTAATGGAGGTTCACGGCAAGCTTGGAACCGTAGAGCTCGTGAGGCCTGTCAATGACTTCCGAGGATGGCCCACGGCCAACCATCAGCAACGCTACTTCGACAGAGCTGATAAGCTGTATGGGGAGCGGATCTTCGAGGACTACGTCACCAGGAGCACAACTTGTCCCCATTGCCCCGTTCGTTGTCGCAAGCATGTAATCATAGATGGCGTGGAGGTGGAAGCTCCGGAGTACGAATCGCTCTGGGCCTTTGGCCCGGAAAACGTGGTGGACGATTACCCAACTATCGTGAAAGCCAATGATCTGTGCAACGACTACGGCCTTGACACCATCTCCGCTGGAAACGCCATCAGCTTCTACCGAGAGCATCTGGGCAGCTTCGACTCTCCTGGGTCTGTGTTGTCTTTGATAGAGAAGATCGCCAACAGGGAAGACGAAGGAGACCTCCTGGCCGAAGGGGTCCGTGCGGCCCAAGCACGTCTTGGCGTGGATTTCGGCATGCACGTGAAGGGGCTTGAGTTGTCAGCCTACGACCCGAGAGCCTTCATGGGCATGGCTCTTTCCTACTCCACCAACAATCGAGGTGGATGCCACAGTCGTGCCTGGACAGTGAGGCCGGAGGTGTACGGCACGGAGTTCTCAGCCCAACAGTTGGCCGAC
>Ga0114919_10003701_pt1 | contig 12314 bp, 9 predicted proteins | sample BlataG_FD_88682 | JGI IMG/M metagenome (GOLD analysis project Ga0114919, IMG submission 88682) | Deep subsurface microbial communities from Black Sea to uncover new lineages of life (NeLLi) - Black_00105 metaG | ecosystem: Environmental > Aquatic > Marine > Oceanic > Sediment | place: Atlantic... | reverse complement strand
TGGCTTTGCCTCTTAGCTCGTCTACAAACTCTTCAACAGCCCTATCTCGCATCTGTTCTTTAAACTTGCTAACCACCTCGTCTTTTACTTCTCTAAGTGGGGGCACAAACGCTGGCTTTCTGTCGTACACCTTGGCTATATGAACCCCGATGCGGGTGTGAAAAACTTCGCTTATCTCTCCGATGCCCAAGTTAAAAACAACGTCATCAAACTCTTCCACCATCTGACCTCGCACAATATAGCCCAGGTCGCCGCCATTCTCAAGACAATCAGAATATCTTTCGACCAGTACTTCAAAAGGCGCACCGCTTTTCAATTCATCCTGCACTTTTTTCATTGCGGTATAGGCCGCCAATTCATCTGTCTGCCAATTTATGTTTTTTACTATATGGGCTACTCTTACTTGTTCAGGAAATTTGAATTGCTCTTTGTTTTCTTGATAAAACTCAAGAATAGCTTCCTCCGACTGCTCAGGCACGGCCCCGCAGGCATCCTCCAACAAACGTTCGAGCCTAAGCATCGACTTAATAATTTCCTTCACTTTTCCACCGTCCGTGGCACCAAATTCCTTGTAAAACTCATCCTCACTTTCATACTGCTTTCTCAACCGCGCCATCAAGGCTTTTACTTCGCCCTCAAGTATTTGGATGTCGCGCTTTTCTGCCTCCTGCTTCAACAGAACATTTTCAATAACGTTCTCTCTCGACCAGTCAACCAATTGGGCCTCTCGCTCTTCTGGGTTCTTGTCCACGAACACCTTTTCATAATTCGGCCTTAGGCGTTCAATTTCACGTCGTATCAGCCGCTCTTCAATTCTTTCGCCGTTAACTATCAACGTCACTGTTCTTACCTCTTCTCAGCACCTATCTGATTTAGCCCCTGGCATTCGCGTACCAGTCGGGGTCTTGCGCCAGTTTTTCTTTGGCCTCACGCGTCATCGCTTCAAAAGCTGGGTGTGTACTCTCCCATGCCCGCTCGACAAATAGGCTTCGCCGCATCTTTTCCACTTCGCCCGCCACCTCCTCAAAATACCTGCCGTAGATATGTAGTGAATCACTTATGTCGACATATCTGCCCACTTTCACCGGCCGATTTATCTTCCCCGATATTCCCTCTGCAATTATCCTTTGAAGCTCGGTGACAGCATACACATTCATAAACCACGCCTTGTACAAGTCTCTGCTCCGCCAGTGCGTATTCATATTAAGCAACATTTCACCCGATTCCTTGGCTACCAGCCGACACCATATTCGCTGAAGACAGGGTGGGTCGTCCGTCTTCGGGTCCGCGGTCGGCATCCACGTTATCGCCTGCGCACGCCGGCTGTAACTTGCCCGCGACAGACGGTCGATAATATATTGAATCTGGTCCACCTTACTAAACGGCCTCGCAGTACCCGCCTGCCGTATATCTTCCACCGGACAATACGCAAACAGCCGCTCGTGATAGGTATATGTCCATTTGCCCGCCGCAGGGTCAATCCAGTGGTCGTGAATACCACTGACTACCTCCTGCCGATACACCTCAAGCTCCGCAGGACCACCGGGAAAGTTCTTGTGAATCCTCGGCTCAGCAAACGGGTTAGTAATTGTAACGACAACCGTTGCATCTTTGCTCGGTGGGTCCTCGGGCTTATCATACTCGGTCCTCATCTCAAGCCCTTTATCCCAGACCGCCAGAACCGCCTTCTCCCAAGCCTCCGGCAGACAACCTGCCGTAATCGAAATCACTGGTATTTGGCTGGCAGACATCGCAGCATTCATTCAGACCTCTCGACAACGAAAGGTTTGGTTCCTGGCTTGGGCTCGGCAAATCTGCTTAAATCCAGCTCCTCTTCAGTGATATGATACCGCCGGCGGAAACGAACCGGCATATCGGCCAGCATCTGTTTGGCCCTGTAAGCGTACCAACTATCCGGCCACCTCTCGATAATTCGCCGACAATTCTCCACCATAAGCTTAAAACCCACCTGCAGCCGTCCTATGCTCCGGCCCGGCACGGCTACGTTCAAATATCTTTCAGCTTCTATCTTATCTATCTCCGACAGTTCACTGAAATACAGCGTAACTGTTTTAGGGGGCTTTGGCGTTTGCATAGTGGGCCGCTGCCCAGGTGACTTTGATTCTTGTTCGCCTGAATCAGCGGGTTTTGGCTTAGTGAGGAACTTGTTTCTGTCCCGCTCAGCAGATTCATAAAGTGTCCGCGGCTTATGTTCGGCTTCCGGCTTGCGCCCAGAAGATGAAAGAACGTTTACCAGAATAATCACGCCCAAAATCACGACTACAATCCCTGCCATTTTCAGCCAGAATGTGTTCATAATCAGCTCCAGCCGTTCCTGCCCGAAAATTGACTATTGATAAAAGAGAACCAAACGCTAAAATCTATTATAAATAACTCGTAATCAATTGTCAATTTAAGCAGGCTTTTTATGTTCACAGGGCTTATAGAAACAGTTTGCACAGTAAAATCGCTTCGCCGGAGCGCATCTGCGATGCAGATAACCGTAGATTTGGGCCACTTGGCTGATGAGACCAAAATCGGCAATAGCATTGCCGTAAGCGGCGTCTGTCTGACCATCGCCGGGCTCAAAAACAGCCTCGCGACTTTCGACGTAAGCTCCGAAACGCTCGAAAAATCGACCCTCGGTCAACTAAAACCCGCATCGTCGGTCAACATCGAACGCGCCCTAAAGCTCTCCGACCGCATAGGCGGGCATTTCGTACTCGGCCATATCGACGGAACAGCAACAATAAAAACTGTCGATAGGCACGGCCAATTCGCCGATATAGGTTTTGCCGCAGGGCCAAAGCTACTCTACCAGATGGTAGTTAAAGGCTCGGTTGCCGTCGATGGAATCTCTCTGACGATAGCGAATATGGACGAAAACAGCTTCAGCGTTGCCATAATACCTGAGACGCTCAGGAATACCACGCTCGGCAAAGCAAAAATCGGCGATAAGGTAAATATCGAAACTGACATAATCACCAAAATAATAAAAAAGCAGCTTGAATCTGCCCTTGGCGGACTGCCGCAGGAGCAGAAGTTGACCGTAGAGAAACTAAAAGAATTAGGCTTCTAAGCCGTACGCTTTCATGAAAGACAGCAGCAATAATTCGATAAACAATCAGCCGGTCATAGGCATAACCATGGGCGACCCGGCCGGTATCGGTCCCGAGGTCGTTGTTAAGGCACTGGCCGACCCGGCCGTGCGACGCACTGCAAAATTCATTATCTTCGGTATGCACGAACAGCTCACCTACGCCGCCGACAAAGCTGAGATTGAACCATTCTGGGGACGCTATCAACACGAAAAAATCACTGCAGATGTCCCCTGCAAAGTAGTCGTTGCCGATTACGACGAGTTTTCCGTTCCTTCCTGGATCAAAGGCCCCAGCAGAGCAGCCGGTGAGGCATCCATAAAGTTTTGTCTCGACGCCATCGACGCCGCGCGAGCCGACATAATTGAGGCAATAGTAACAGCACCCATCAGTAAAACCAGTTGGCATCTGACAGGCTCCAAATGGCCCGGCCATACCGAAATGCTCGCCGACCGCTGCAAATCCCCACGCTACGCGATGATGTTCGTCGCCGGCCCCATAAAGCTGGCACTGGCAACAATTCACCACGCGTTATTTGAAGTTCGCCACAAGTTCACAATCGGCTGCGTCTTTGAACCAATAGATTTGCTAAATACGGCATTGAAGGAATACTTCTCTCTGGCAAATCCCAAAATAGGCATTGCAGCGCTTAACCCGCACGCCGGAGAAAACGGCCAGTTCGGCGATGAGGAGCAGCGGATAATATCACCTGCGATTCTTTTAGCACAGGAACAGGGGATAAATTGCCTCGGCCCATTCCCCGCCGATACGCTCTTTTTGCGAGCCGTGAATGGCGAGTTTGACGCCGTGGTGGCAATGTATCACGACCAGGGTATGATACCTGTGAAACTGCTCGCATTTGAAAAAGCCGTCAATATCACCATCGGCATTCCTATAATTAGAACATCACCCGCCCACGGCACCGCCTTCGACATTGCAGGCCAAGACCTTGCCAACCCTGCCGGTATGAAATCAGCCATAACCACCGCAATACAAATGGCCACAACAAAAAAGTGTCAGCGGAGAGCGTATAGCGGACAGCGTATACGCTAAACGCTGAACGCTAAACGCTAATATCATGCAGACTAAGCAGCAAATACAGCAGCTTCTTACTTGTAGCGGCGTTTGGCCTAACAAGCGGCTCGGCCAACATTTCCTCATCGACTTGAATCTGATGCGGCTGCTCGTAAAATCTGCACACATCAGAAACAATGACATTGTGCTCGAAGTCGGCTGCGGCACAGGCTCTTTGACCGAAGCCTTAGCCGACAATGCCGGTATGGTCATCGCCGTCGAGCGAGACAAAGCCCTCGCTGAGATCGCAAAAAGACAACTCGCCAAAACCAAAAATATCCAAATTATCAACACCGATATCCTCGAGACCAAAAGCACTATCAGCCAAACAGTTATAAAAGCGATTCAGCTTTGCCGAAAGAAATACCTTGGCCAGGTTCTGTTAGTTGCAAACCTGCCTTACAACGTAGCCTCGCCGGTAATGCTCAACTTGCTTACAGCCCCAATAACTGTCGATGGTATGTATGTCACGGTCCAAAAAGAAGTGGCACAGCGAATCACGGCATCGCCAGGCCAAAAACACTACGGCACCTTGAGTATCTACTTAGCCGCCACCGGCGATGTAAAAACAATCAGGCTGTTAAAGCCGACAGTTTTCTGGCCCGAGCCGGAGGTGAACTCGGCAATGGTAAGCTTTATTCGCAGAAAGACAAAAGCAAGCCGGATTAAGAATTTCGAGCTTTTCCGCAATGTGGTCCACCTGTTTATGCAGCACCGCCGAAAGATGTTAAAAACCTGCACAAAATTTGCCACAGGCAAGCTCGCGGAAATTAGCAATTGGCCTGAAATCTTCAGGCAGTGCTCTATCGACCCAACAAGACGCCCCGACCAGTTGTCACCCGAAACCTACATCGCCATCGCAAATCTATGCAGCAAACAACTTAACCAAGAGTAAATATCACAATGAAACCAACGATTTACAAGCTATTGGCTTTAACAGTTACGGTGCTTTTAACCATTCTTGGACCCTCCTGCACTCATCTGGCCCGCACAAAATACAATAGACACACTCGCATAAGTGTCGAAGGCTGGCCGCAACAAGTAAGCCAAATCAAGTACATAAGCTCCGCAGATTCCACCCTCCAACCGGCTCTGTTCTATGCACCGAAGACAAAAAAAGCCGTACCTTTACTTGTTGCCTTGCACACTTGGTCCGGAAATTATCTCCAAAAAATGTCTGTGCCGTATGCTCAATGGTGCATCGAGAAGGCCTGGGTCTTTATACATCCGAATTTTCGAGGGCCTAATAGAAATCCACAAGCCACAGGTTCTGAATTAGTCATTGCCGATATTATCAGTGCAGTAGATTACGCCAAAACACACACAAATGTTGACCACAGCCGCATATATTTAGTAGGGGTCTCCGGCGGCGGCTATACCGCCCTGTTGATGGCAGGCAGGGCACCAAATATATGGGCCGGCGTATCCGCCTGGGTACCTATTACCAACCTCAGGGACTGGTACTTCGAATGCACAAAACTAAAATGCAGCCACGCAGACGATATAGTCAAATCCTGCGACGGCCCTCCCGAAACCAATCCGGCCGTCGACCTTCAATACGGCAAAAGGTCGCCCATTACCTATCTCAAAAATGCAGTGCATCTACCGCTGGACATCAATGCAGGCATAAAGGACGGCCATCACTCCGGCGGCGTCCCCATCAGTCATTCCTTAAGGGCTTTCAATCTCGTTGCTTTGGAAAAAGACCGTATCTCGAAAAAGGATATCAAATATTTTGTCGAAAAAGCGCACGTGCCGCCGCACTTAAAGATGAATTTGGCTGACCTAAGCTATGGAAAAAAAGCTCCGCTGTTTAGGCGAACCTCCGGCAACGCTCGAATCACTGTCTTTGATGGCGGCCACGAAATTGCCTATGAAGCAGCCCTCTCCTGGCTCGCAAAACAGAAAAAACAGCCTTACATCGTTACCGATTAAATAATCGCGGACTTGTGTCGATGCGAATGGCACTCGATATTAACCGCTGCCGGAAGGGACGCAATATGGCACGGGGCCGTCTCCACCATGCAGGCCAGAGCGGTAGTATCACCGCCGAGCCCCTGCGGCCCCAGGCCGAGCGCATTGATGCGCCAAAGCAAATCCGCTTCCAGTCTCGCATAGAACCGGTCACTGTTCGGCCAGCCCAAATCCCGCAACAGCGCTTTTTTACTCAGCAGACAACACAGCTCAAAATCACCACCAAGGCCTACCCCAACAACAAACGGTGGACACGCATCGGCACCGGCCTGCTTGACAACATCGACAACCCACTCAATTATTTCACTTCTCTGGGCGGTAGGCTTGAACATCTTAAACGCACTCTTGTTCTCACTGCCCCCGCCTTTGGCCATAACAGTAATCTTGAGCTTCTCACCCGGCACAACTGTATGATGAATTATAGCAGGCGTATTATAAGACTCAAGACCCCGGACACCAGACCACAGACCGGGGAGCTTTGTGTCGGGTCTTTTGTCTTGGGTCTTTTGTCTTGGGTCTTTTCTTCTCAGGGGGTCGGCAGCAACGCTTTTTCGCAGATACCCTTTTTCATAACCTGCCGCAACACCAGCGTTGATCGCATCTGACAAGGTTTTGCCGGCGTCGGCTGTTATAGTAACTTCACAACCCTGCTCAACAAACACCACCGCAAGACCGGTATCCTGACATAATGGTATCTTTTCCGCCGCTGCCTGCTGAGCATTCTCGATAAGCTTTCTTAATATCTTCACCGCCGCTGGATTGGATTCCTTCTGCATAGCATCTTCAAGAGCGCTCAAAACATCCCCCGGCAGTTCGTAGCAGGCTGCTATACAAAGTGATGCGACTTTTCTTACGACTTTTTCAAACTCGATGTACCGCACTATAATCAGTTCTTTTGTTCGTTGTCACAAACCACGTTGGGTTTATGACTGTGAACCCTACGTGGTTCACAGTTCATTGTTCGTTGTTCGTCGCCGAACTACGAACTATCAACTATGAACTCAAATGTTTTGTATGCTGTATTGCCGACCGCATCGGCAACTTTAACCGCAATTATATGCTCGCCCGCGTCTAAACCCTCTATCACTATAGTAAACTCCTCGCTCGTAGTATCATAGACCAAATCGTCCGGCAAAGCACCTATCCACTCCGCATTACTATCAACAGTATAATTCACCTCACCAATCGCACTCAATTCGTCAGATATTTGCAGCTTCAGCGTGACAACTTTTTTGTCTTCCTCGACAGAGTGCTTTTTAATAACCGGCCCCGTGTTATCAACAACTATCGGCTCACTTATTCTCGTGCCTGTCAACTTAGTTGCCGTCGTATTGCTTCTTTCGTCGCTTGTGGTTACTCTAAATTCGTACCGCCCGTCTTCTACGGTCTTGCCGTCCCATTCGAAGCTATCAGCCTCGATTTCATCTTCAAGCTTAATCCAGCTCGCCCTGCCGATTTTCCGAAAGTCTATCTTGTAAATAAGCTTATCGGCGTTGTCGTCTTTGGCCTTATAGCTGATCTTAAACACCCCTGTTTTCTTCGCAGCCGTGACCCCATTAACGGTCACTGACTCAACTTTCGGAGCCAGATTCGGCACCGTGCTGGCCACAGCAATCTCCCGCACAAGCGCGCTCTTCGCACCGTCCTCACTCTGGAGCACAAGCTTATACTGACAGAACCTGCCGAGTGGGCACCCCAGTTGCACTGGCCCTGTGATTTCAACCGGCTCCGTCCACTCCGAAAATGTCGGGTCATTCACATCTTTAACATTTCCGCTGCGCGAAGCCACTTGAACCGCACAGCCCTCAGGAATATCCGCCTCAATTTGCAGCTTGCCCCACTTCGCCGGCTGACCAGCATCAATCAAGTCAGAACGGTAAGTCCCCTCAGCCGCGAAAGTCTTATTTAACTTTACCAGCTTCGCCGGATTCGCCGTCCCAAGATAAATATCATCGCCGCTCACTGCCACCGCCGTTATCTGGGATGCTTGTTCGTCTTCATAGATTATTACCTCCTGCTCCGAGGCAGGATCTATAGTAAAAAGCTGGCCACTATTGCCCGTCCCGACAACCAGATTACCTCCCTCGGCCGCCAGGCAGAAAAAAATCGCAGTCTCACTAAATATATCGCTCACGTATCCGTCTTTGGTTATTTTATATATGTAACTCGCCTCGCCCGGCTTGGGAAGCTTGCGCGGCGACTTTCTTTTGGAGGAGTCATCACCAGACCCTTCCCCCATATGCGCAATTTGTAGTTTGCGCCCGCCTTCGTTTTCTGAGGCGCCTTTTTCCGGCTCCCCGGTCTCAGGCCGACCGGCAGAAGGCAACTCTGAAGCAAATTGAGTTTGGGCCTGAACAATCTTAGCCGATGTCGCCGCCGCATACAAACCGCCCTCCTCATCAAACAACACAGCTGTAACCTCAGTCTGCTCGCTGTCGTATAAAACCGCTGCCGTCTTAGTCTTTGGGTTTATCTTATATATCAATCCTCGGCTGTCACTGCCGGCATAAACAAAACCGTCTTTTCCAATCGCCAGTGAGAGTATGTTCTTATCAAGGCTGTCGTAAACAACCCCTGACGATTCAGGGTCAAACGGGTCAAACCGATATACCTTGCCTTCCGGCCCCGTCCCTAAATAAATATTACCTTTATCATCAGTGGCTATCGCAAAGATATATTTGGCATCATTCGGTTCAAAAACCGTTTCTATCCTGTCTGCTTCGAACCGCAGAAGTTTGCATTTGTCGCCACTTATACCGGCTAAAAGTCTGCCCGCAACATCAGTTGACATCGCAAAAATATGCTCATTGGCAAGATATTGCTCTGCTTCGACCACATTCGCATCGGTTGGCTCATTCGCATCGGTTGGCTCATTCGCATCGGTTGGCTCATTCGCATCGGTTGCATCACTTGCATCGTTTGCATCACTTGCATCGCTCGGCTCTCTCTTCTGACCAGCGCTCTCCGTCTCCGATTCCAGCGGATAAATTTTAGTCAGCTCGCCAAGGCTGTACTTATAAATACCACCATTTGGACTCGTCCCGAAAAAAACCGTCCCTCCACTTACAATGATGCTGTTTATCGACCAAACATCTTCAAACTCTTCAACAAGCAACTCCCACGCCCGCCCCAGTTGAAGCGTCCCTCGTGAGCCGACCACAATATTTTCGACCTCCCCCTTCAACAAATCCTCACTGCTGCTGTGACGCGTAACCTTACTGGTTACCCCCCAACAGGCCGAACCCAACAAATAAGTCAAAACCAAAAAGCCAAAAACACAGAGCCACAGCCTGAGATGGATATCCACCTTAAGCTGGCCCCTAACAAACGAACTCAAAGATTTCAAATTCATAGTTCTTCGTATCTCGGTCTTCATTTTCCACTCCAATTATTCTTCTACCGTAATATGCATCACTTCTTTGTCGATTATAACCGTACCCGTCCGAAAACTTTTTTCAACCCAGTGTTGGAATGGTTGGGCTTTCAACGACCTTTTCGCATCCTGAAAAACCAGCGCCTTCGTTGCTGGCAAATCAGGAAGTTCCGCTCTTTCTACCGCAACACCACCGGGAGGCAAAACCAAAAGACAGTACAATCTATCTCGCTTAACAGCCAAAATATTATTAATCACTTTAATCAGGCTCGAAAAATTCTGAGGAACAAATCTGTACGGCGCCGCCTTCCTCAGAAACTTCTCGTAATCGTACGCACCGCACACAATCAAATCATACCCTCCGGGCGCCAACTCCTCGGGAATTTTCAAGCTGCTGTTGTATTTCTTCTTCTCCGCAAGAACGGATTCCACAACCACCCCAATCCCGATTTCCTCTCCCGCCTTAACTCTCGAATCAGACAACTCAACCGACCAAATATGAGAAACAACATTTTTCGGTACTATGCGAACTCCTATCTCGATCGACTCTATGTCAATCTTCTTGTACGGATTGTTCATAAGGATCGCCACCGAAGCAACACTTTCGACTATCATCTCGTCCAGACCCAAGCTCGTGGAAACATTCTCAAATGTAACCGATTCGGCATCCTCTATGCCGATAGCAACCTTATATTCGACCATATGGTCCGGCGGCAACCAGCCGAGCATAATCGTCGCACCAGCCACCACCGACCGAAGCAACCGCGGTGTAAGCAGTCGATTGCTCGCCAGTTGACAGTTGTAAACCTTTTTTTCCGCATCATTGTAACGGTCCACCTCTATCCTAAGCGGTATCGTTTTGGCCTTTAAACCAATCTGTCCACATACTGCCGTCGATTCATCTATCCTGAGAGCGCCAACCGTTTCAATCCCACTGGCAAACTTAAAAGAACGAAACAGGCTTGAGACCACTGTATGAACCTGCCCCGTGGCCATCGGCAAATCCACCGGACCATAACCAAGAAAGCTGTGCCCAAAGGCGTAAACTTTATCACCCACAACTTCTGTCACGGTCCCAATCACCTCCGCACTTATATCACCGCTGACCAGCGGCACGGAAAGACAAGCTCCCGGGACCAATTGCGCATCCCCCGCTTTGTTGTTGTCGCCGCCCACACCAATACTGGGAACCGCCATAAGTCCGAACGGTTCAACCGAGACTCCTAACTGCTCACAAACTTCACCGGGCAAACCGGAGACAATCAACGGACAAGGTAATGGGCAAGCACCCACAGTGCCCTTATTCCGCGAAAGCCGTGGACTTCTAATTTGCTCATCAATCGCAGCAAAATCAACAGGCACCGAATAATCAAACACGAATCCCGGTTCATAAGCACTCTGCTTCACATCCTCGGTCCCTTTGCCTACTCTCAGCATCTCCTCGATAGGCGTCACGCCATAAATCGGGTCCTTACTGAAAAACCAGGCAAAAGCCAACGCCCCTGCCAGCCGCCCATCAATATAAACCGGCGAACCGCTGCATCCTGCAACCGGACCAGCGTGGATAAAACGCTCATCCGTTCCCTGAACTAAAATCGCATCTTTGCTGCTCGGCCTGGCAGGCACTGATGCCTCCGGTCCTATTCTCCGCACTACGCTCAAAACCTCCAAATCGAAGCGCTCTATCTCAGTACCCTTAAACGAAGTCAGGCAATACGCCTTCATCCCCGGCCGAATCTCATCAATGCCGATATACCTGCTCTTATCAAACTGAACCCCTGCCCGGCAATAGCAACTACCCAAAACCAGGAAAAAGTAAAAAATAATAAAAAGTAAAAGGTCCCGCTTTTTCACTTTCGCCTCTCGTTTTTCCAATTTTGCCCCTGCCTCAAACATTTATAACCTCTAATTGACCATTAATGAAGGAACTTTAAACGCCTTGCTTTGTAGTTGACGTCCCCAAAATCTTAATCCGCATATAGACCTATTGCAAGCCAAAACAAATTTTGTTACAATCCCATAAATTCGTCACGAGCTGCCTAATACGATATCTTGATGGAGAAACAAATGAAGCCTAAACATCGCCACGAGCTTAAAACCAACGAATTAGCTGAATGGCTTATGAACTTCCCGCAATGGGCCAAGCAGAACCTCACAACAATTATCTATATATCCGTACTGATTGCTGTCGTCGCCGGCCTTTACATCTGGAAAGTCTATAGCAGAAACGTAGCTTCAGTCCAAAAACAGCTTAGGTTCACAGCACTTCTCAGCCGCCTGTCGCAGAACAAAATGGAAATCCTCAGGGCCCGAGAACAGGGAGTAGATTTTTCATACGTACTCCTCCGGCCCGCCGACAACCTCGAAACCTTTGCACAAAACACAAAAGATGATACTATCGCTGCGCTGGCACTTATTAAACGAGCAGAAGCCCTGCGAACTGAATTGCATTATCGCCAAAGGGCCGTCGACAAGCAGGTTCTGACAAGACAGATGAACCTCGCAAAGGACAGTTATAACAAAGCGCTATCCCGCCTCACATATCCCGGGGCACGAGCTGCCGTCAACCCTTCGCTAACGGCAATCGCTAAATTCGGCCTCGGACTGTGCGAAGAAGAACTTGGCAACTTCGACCACGCAATCCAAATATACCGTGACATCGTTGCAAATCAGGATTTCAAACCCACCACTGCCGCAGTACAGGCAAAGCTGCGACTGCAAACTATGGCCGACTACCGGAAAACAGTCGTCTTTACGCCCCCACCAAAACCCCTAACACCCGAACCAATACAACC
>Ga0114919_10003700_pt1 | contig 12314 bp, 10 predicted proteins | sample BlataG_FD_88682 | JGI IMG/M metagenome (GOLD analysis project Ga0114919, IMG submission 88682) | Deep subsurface microbial communities from Black Sea to uncover new lineages of life (NeLLi) - Black_00105 metaG | ecosystem: Environmental > Aquatic > Marine > Oceanic > Sediment | place: Atlantic... | reverse complement strand
CCTTTTTCGCCGACCACCTTTAAGTACCTGCTTATAACCCAGCACAACTGAACATCAGTAACCGACCCGGGGTCTTCACTTAGTTTTACAATTGAATGCAGCAGATTATAACCGTCAATAATTAACATCTCGCAGGTTGTTTAGAGCAAATCATTAAACTCTGATACTGATAGGCGGGCTTGTTTTAAGATATGTGACAACGTAGAGCGTTTGATTGGACGGTGTGCTGGAACAATAATTTTGAGCATTTCATTAGGAAGGCGCTTTTGTAATCTGATATGACTACCTTTCTGACGAATTACTATCCAGCCGTCCCGCCTAAGAGCCTTGATGACTTGCTGATAGTTCAAACTCGGAACCTTGCTCATAATGCTATCTCTAATTGCTCAGAATCCGGTGAAAAGCTGAGATCGTCCTCCACGGGTTCTAAGTAGAGTTCGATTGCCTCACGAATATTTTTTAAAGCTTCTTCGCGAGTGTTCCCCTCGCTCACGCAACCTGGAAGGGAAGGAACAATCACAGTATATCCACCTTCTTCGCTTGGTTCCAAGATAACTCTAAATTTCATTTTACTGTACCTCCAGCGAAATTATAGCATGTCCACCACACGTTAGCAACCCAACATTATATCTCGTATATCCTATTGCGTATATAGTTTGTAGTCGAATAATCAGGAGCGGCGCGGATTACCGAGTCAATCCCCATTAAATTGTTCGGTCGTCTATTCCTTCGTTTTTTCAAAGATGCGCCCGACCTCGCCAAATTGTATTGAGTCAATCCTCTCAAAGGGAATTATCATGGGGCCTAAATCTTTCTGTTGATTATTAACAATTACAAGATGAGTGTTATATAACCGACCATACAAATCCATATTAAAGCTGCCGTTCCCACCGGGGACTGATTCTGGAACCGACGACCGAGACATCCCGTGCGAATTCCCTGATTGGTCTGTCCACTGGAGGGTCCAAATCACTCCCTCACAGATAGGAATTTGAGGGCTTTGCGTATCGTTCTGTCTCTTGCATCCCGAGAAAGTCACCAAGGCCGCTATCAGTGCCAGTATATACTTCTTTTCCATTCCAATTTCTCCATAGAATCGAAGCGAAAAACTAAAAGCCATCGGGTCACAAGTTGTCAACACAGCAGCATTCGCATCGGATTAAGAGTCCTGTCGAAGGGATTAAACACCAGGCCCAGGATTTCCAATGTTACTACTCCCAACAGAGCTTCGTCGCCTTCTTCACCTAAAATCACCGGTGTATGCGCTTGGCCTTGTGGAAGAACGATATATGTCTCTGATACTGCTCTCTCGACCGTTGTGCCGTCAGCCAGAGTAAATGAAACTTTACGTTTTGGCTTTAAGCCGATTGCCTTCCAGACTTTCTTAGGAAGAAGTGAATATGTTGCGCCACTATCTATGAGAAACTTAACGGATTTCTGCTTTTCAGTAGGCCCTTTCACTCGGCCTTCAACATAAGTAATACCCATGATTCTTCTCCAACGTGGATAGCTTGTGCAGTCCTGCTAACATTATATGATTGGATTGATTCTTATATTACCATTATACATTTCTAGACCGAAAATTAAAAGCTAAAAATTGCTCATCTATGCGTATATGCGTCAATGAGTCTATGCGATTACTCATTTACAGTTTACGCTTCGTATCTTATTTCGCCGCCGACGATTGTTTTTTCGACCATGCCGGTGACTTTCCAGCCGTGATATGGACAGTTTTTGCTTTTAGAGCGGAATTTGTTTACGTCAATCTCATACTCGGCCTTCGGGTCGATAATGGTAACATCGGCCTGCTTGCCTACTCCGAGTGTACCCTTATCAACGCCGATTATCTTGGCCGGCTTTTCGGCCATCAATCGGATAAGTGCGGGCCAGGCCAGAATGCCCGGCTCTATTAACGCCTTGACGTAAAGAGACAGAACGCATTCCAGAGAAGCTATACCAAACGGAGCAGCCAAAAATTCGAGCTCCTTTTCACTCTGTAAGTGCGGCGCGTGGTCTGTGACAAGGGCGTCAATCAGCCCTTCGGCAACAGCCTCTTTTAGGGCCTCGATGTCTTTGGCTGAGCGCAAAGGCGGATTCACCTTGTAATTGGTGTCGTATTCGGCACAACATTCATCGGTTAATAGCAAATGATGCGGCGTAACCTCGCAGGTAATCGGCAAAGAATCTTTTTTGGCAGCCCTTATTAGCTCAACTGACCCTGATGTCGATATGTGCAGGGCGTGATAGCGAACGTTTGTCTTTTTAACAAGCTGAATATCGCGCCACAGCATAGCCTCTTCAGCCAACGGGTCTATACCTGGTAATCCCAATATCGTCGAATAGTAACCAGCGTTCATTACGCCATTGCCGGCAAAACCATTATCCTGACAATGCTGAGCTACAATCACGTCAAACATATCGGCGTATTTCAGTGCTCGCAACATAACCGACTGGTCCTGCACCCCCCTGCCGTCATCTGTAAAACCGACCGCGCCGGCCTCTGCCATAAACCCCATCTCTGCAAGCTCGACGCCTTCTCTTTTTTTCGTAATAGCCCCCATTGTATAAACGTGTGTTTTTCTTGCTTGCCTTGCCTTTCGATGAATATACTCGACATCCGTTTCATTCTCAATAGGCGGTTTGGTATTCGGCATACAGACAACGGAAGTAAAGCCGGCTGCCACCGCTGCTGATGAGCCGCTTGCTATCGTTTCTTCCTCTTCGTCACCAGGCTCGCGAAAGTGGACGTGGATGTCAATTAAACCCGGCGTTACCAATTTGCCGGTGGCGTCGATAACTTTCTGTGCCGGTTTCTCAATTTTGCCGACATCTGCAATCTTGTCATCGATGATAAGCACATCACATTCTGTATCGACGCCGTTTGCAGGGTCTATAACCCGGCCATTCTTTATTAATAATTCAGAGTTCATATGTAAAAGTTAAGTATCTAATCTCCTTGTGCTGCTGCCTGGTTGACCAGAAACAGCACGGCCATTCTCACAGCCAGACCGTTCGTTACCTGCTCAAGGATAACGCTGTTCCGGCCATCAGCGACTTCGCTTTCCATCTCCAGCCCCCTGTTAATCGGCCCGGGATGCATAACAAGAATGTCCGGCTTTGCCCTTTTCATACGCTCGACAGTCAGCCCGAAATAATGCGAGTATTCTCTCACCGATGGAAACGGGTTGCCGCCGAGCCGTTCAAACTGAATCCGAAGCATATTTATCACATCAACCTTTTCGATAACCTCATCAAGAGAATAACTCACACTTACCGGCAAACGCCTTACCTGAGTCGGCATAAGTGTCGGCGGACCTACGAAGATGACTTCGGCACCGAGTTTCGTCATCGCCCACATATCACTGCGGGCAACGCGCGAGTGCGCTATATCACCGACAATCGCTATTTTCAAACCATCGAGGGTTCCCTTGATTTTACGAATGGTATAGACATCCAAAAGACCTTGCGTGGGATGCTCACAGAACCCATCGCCGGCATTTATAACACAAGCATTGATGTTCCTGCTCAATAGTTTCGGTGCACCGCCGGCGCTGTGCCGAATCACGATAATATCAATCCCCATTGCTTCCAGATTCCTGGCTGTGTCCAGGAGCGTCTCCCCTTTACTCACGGCACTGGTTTTCTTCGTGAATTCAATAACATCTGCGCTCAATCGGTTTGCGGCCAGAGCAAAGCTGTTCCGCGTCCTTGTGCTGTCTTCAAAGAACAAATTCACTACAACTTTGCCGCGCAAAGGCGGGGCTTTTTTAACCGAGCGGGTGCTTATCAGTTCAAAACCCTTGGCTGTGTCAAGAATATATGTAATCTCTTCGGCATTGAGTTCCCGCAGCCCAAGTAAATGCTTGCGGCGCCATTTTAATTGTTTGCTTTTTCTTTTTATTGCCATAATCTCGTATATGCGTTAATGCCTAAACGAGTGTATGCGTTTATATTTACTCAAGAACTACCTCTTCTTTTCCATCCGATTCGGAAAGAAAAACCTGCACTAATTGGCCGGGTGCGGCATCGCTTTTATAACCGGCGTAATCAGCCTGTATGGGGAATTCCCTGCCGACTCTGTCAACAAGGACAGCTAACTTTATGGCCCTGGGCCTGCCTAAATCTATGAGGGCATCCATCGCCGCCCGTGCGGAACGGCCGGTATACAAAACATCATCAACCAGAATGATAATCTTATCGTCTATATCGAAGCTGATTTCAGTGGTTCTAACCTGCGGCTGAACGGTACCCTGCGGCGAATTCAAATCGTCCCGGTAAAGTGTTATATCCAGGGTTCCGTACGGAACATTTTTTCCAAACTGCTGCGATAATCGGCCCGATAATCTCTGGGCGAGAACCTCCCCCCTGCTGCGAATGCCAATTACGGCAATATCCAATTCGCGAGGGCTTTCAGAAATAATACGACCTGCCAAATCATTGAGAATCTGCTCGATTTGTTCAGAATCCAGAATTACTTTCATAATTAGCGCAAACCTTTTAGCAAAGCTAAACTCTAAAATTTGCCTGAGTATAGCAACTACAGCCTGATAAGGCAAGTTTTCTAAATTAAGTTTCTCAAAACCTGCTTTTTATTACTGAAAAACGCTAAATTCGCATAAATTAGACCAACAATATTCTTGAAAACAAAGCCGGTTTATGGTATCATATTATCAAGGATTTAAAGGTAGGAAACTCCAAACTAAGGAGGTCGGCAGCCCAAGGAACAAACTTGTGCCTTCTGGCTTTTGCCGGTGCCTCCGGAGTGGGGGATATGGTGCAAAGTCCTAAAAAAATGTTGGTACTGGCCCTTATGGCCTGTGTGGCACTAATGGTGGTAGGTATGCGCACTGCCGCCGGGGCCGACAGCCAGCCAACAGGGACAATGCTGCAGCCGAAAGCGCTAAACCACGCTGGAATTTACGCCTTAAGACAAATAGACCCGAATTTGACAGGCTCCGGCGTCAAATTTGCTATTGTCAGCCGTAGCATCACTTATGCCAACGATGAGCCACAAAACGATTACCGTCCGAATATCGAGCATAACTGCTTCAATGGCAAGGAATTAGCTTTTCACGACCAAGGCGAACCGCAGCCGGGTATTTCATCACACTCAACAGCTATCTGCTCCATACTGCTCGGCGAAGACTCGAGTGCAGCTAATTTGCAGTTGGGACATTTCTATTACCAGGGGGCAGCACCGCAGGCCGAGGCTGATATCTATGAATTCTATTACTTTTTAATCAATAACGTATTCCACCACTTGCCGCCCGATGCAGACCTTATAACCGCCAGCATCGGGTGGCAATCTGAAGCCTGGTGGACAAGGGGCATTGAATCATTGGCAGAGCACCAGGGCCTTATTGTCGTCGCCGGAATAGGCAATGGCGCCGACGCTCAGGACCCTCTGTTTTATCCCGCCGCATCTGCAAATGTCATCGGCGTTGGTGTAGTTGACTCTGTAAACACTGATGACCTTGCAACCAATCTAACACATTTCTCATTAGTCCGTCCGGAGCATTCAAGTCTTGGCCCAACCGGCGACGGGCGATGCAAGCCGGATATCGTCGCTCCGGGCAACTGTCTGGCCGCCCATAACGCTGAGCCCAATCGCTATGAGCCAACCGGCGATTGGTCGAGCTTCTCAACCCCAATAGTCGCTGGAACAATCGGCCTGCTCGTTCAAAAAGCCAAACAAGACCCGGCTCTTAGCGCTGCCGTTTCAGCAGAAGGTGGTAATTGCGTAATCAAAGCCATTTTGCTGACTACCGCCACGAAACTGCCATACTGGCATAAGGGTCGGCTGAAAAAAGACGATGACCACCAGGTGCCTTTAGACTACATTCAAGGGGCGGGGATGTTAAATGCCGTTGGCGCCTACAAAACTCTAATTGCAGGGCTGAATAAACCCGGCTATATCTCAACGATAGGCTGGGACTTAAATCAACTGGATAAGAGCGAGAAACCACAAAACATATACAAAATCAGCCTATCAGAAACCGCAAACAAATTCATTACTGTAACGGCCGTTTGGAACAAGCACTATGACAGCGTATACCCATTTGAGGCGGAAACTGAGAGAGACAGCAACCTGCGACTTGAGCTCTGGGCGGTTGACCCGGAAGACAGCAGCAACGACTATCTGCTCGATTACAGCGACAGCGACGTTGATAACGTCGAGCATATTTACTCCCCGCTGGACCCCAACTATACTGATTACGAAATCGTTCTTTCGTACAGCGATTTTGTTAAGCAAAATGAAATAGCTGAAACCGAGCACTACGGCCTGGCGTGGAAGACAAGCGATACTTCAGACAACGACAGCAACGGTATCTCCTGGTGTGACCTAAATGCCGATGGCATAGTCGACGATTCAGATTTTACTGTTGTCCTCGATAACTGGATTGCAAGCATCACATCGCCGGACAGCTACCTATTCGGAGATATCAATACCAATGGCGTCTTCGACGTCAACGACATGCAACTATTCTTGAACAACACAAACCGCAAGGCCGATTGGTACACAAAGTAGTTTGGAATCCATTCCGAAGCGACAGTAATTCTTCCGAGGAGGACTGAAGAATCAAACAGAAAATTGCAGCGAATTTTGTTTTTACCCTCCTTTTTCTGGCAGTATTCTCTTCAACAAGCTCTGCCGGGACTCCCTGGAAATTCGTCGTCACCTGCGACAGCCGCGGCAGCACCAACGGGATTAATCAAGTTATCCTGGGCGAACTTGCCGCGGAGTTTACAAGTCAGAATGTCGATTTCATACTCTTTCCCGGCGATCTGGTTAACGGCGTGCGAAGCACTCCCGAGCAATTTGAAGGCCAGCTGAGAACATGGGTACAAACGATGAAGCCGGTCTACGATGCCAATATTGACGTCTATGTCTGTCGTGGTAATCACGAGCTCGGCGATGTTTGGAGCCATTATCCTGATCCTGGTACACAGCCCGAGCCGAATGACAATTTTTCACATCGCTGGCTCAACGTGTTCGGAAGCGACTCCGAACCCAATCAGAAGCTGCCCGGCAATGGCCCGGCGAGCGAGAAATATATGACATATTCTGTCGCGCACAAAAACGCCTTTATCGCCTGCCTCGATCAATATGCCGGAACGAGGCATGATTTTGCCCATAAGCTAAACCAGACCTGGCTTGATGCCGAATTAGCCGAAAATACAAAAACCCATGTTTTCATTACCGGCCACGAACCCGCTTTCAGAGCGCACCACAATGATTGCCTTGACTATTTTCCTGCCAAGCGCGATGTGTTTTGGGCAAGCATCAGAAACGCCACCGGAAGAGTGTATCTTACAGGTCACGACCACTTCTACGACCACGCCCGGATTGATGACGGTGACGGTGACCCAAACAACGATATTCACCAGTACATCATTGGAACCGCCGGGGCACCGCTCTATACCTGGTCGCCGCCATACGATGGCAACAACAGCGACAACACTGTGGAGCAGTGGCATCATGCAAAACGGTACGGCTATGTCTTAGTTGAGATTAACGACCTCGATGTGACCCTGAACTGGGTGCAACGCCACACTAACAACCCGAGTATTCCAGGTATATATGAGCACAACGAGGTATGGAGTTACACCGTTGTTCCAAGGCCAATTGTACTGTCACCAAACGGAGGTGAGAAGCTCGCAGCAGCAAGAACATACATGATAACCTGGAAAACGCTTGAAGGTGCAGAAATAGACCACGTGATAATTGATTATTCCTCTGACGACGGACAGACCTGGGAAAACATCGATATATGCGAGAACACCGGTTCGTATCCGTGGGATATTCCACTGACAGATTCGAACCAGTGCCTGGTGCGTGTTAGCGACGCAAGCGATATAACCATTAGCGATACCAGCGATGATGTATTCACAGTATTCCAATGCCAACAAGAGCTTGACGGCGATTTGAATGGTGACTGCTACGTTAATCTATTAGATTTTGCTATATTAGTCGGGGACTGGCTGAAATGTGGAAACCCATTTGACCCTTCCTGCGATGTCCAGCAATAAACTTCTGACCATGTAGTCCCGAAATCCGTACGGCATGGTTCAATTTCTGTCTGAAAAACAGAAAATAGTCCTATAATTTGCTTGATATATTTATGTTAACCGTCTATACTACCCAATAGCACAAACCAGGCAAAAGCGCACGCGGTTCAGGGAGGCTCCGCACCGATTGCGGGTATGAGTGAAAAGAAATATACGATGAACAACATAAGAGTGCCTGGACTGGCTTGTTAAGGCTTGCTATCAGGGAGTTTCACGATGAAAAAGAATAGTGCCGATGTGATTATCAAGAAACTTACCATGTGTCTGGTTGTGTGGCTGCTGACGATTGCATTACCCTCAGCCTCAAATGGCAGTATACCTAAAGTCGATTTCCGCGACCTTGCAATATTCGCTCGATACTGGCTTGAGACGGAATGCAATGCCGCCAACAACTGGTGCAACAGCCCCCACGGCCACGAGATACCTAATGGGGACGAAGCCACCCCGGGCGCGACTAACGTGGACTGCCAACAGCCCTGGTAAATGGACCCACATAGCAAGTTATATTAAAGGATGAAAATGCGTGAGAGAACAAACCTAAAAATGTGGCTGGCAATAATCACTCTCCTGCTTTCCTGCACGAACACAACAAAAGCAGATGCCGGTGAGGACGAAACTTTTATCATCACCCGGCTCAACAGTGGTCAGCCGATTATTACCGATGGCGTCTTCGACGCCCTGGGCGCAACTACCTATGAAAGCTACAACATCAATGGCCCCTCGGTAATCCGCGTTCCGGACTGGCTCGCACCCGAAAACCGAGCAGACCCCAACGCCACATACTATATGTACTTCGCGCACCACGGGGGCAACTACATCCGCATGGCCTGGGCAATGGACATCGAGGGCCCCTGGCACCTGTACCAAATTGGTTCCGGCGTGAGCGTGGGAGACCGCGGTGTGCTCGACCTGGGCAGCGATGACAAGATCGACCTTGACAATGCTGTCACCATCTCTAATCATGTTGCTTCACCTGATGTATTTGTGGACGATGAGAACCAGCGGATTGTGATGTACTTCCACGCCGGAAGTGTCAGGGTCGATGGCACCGGCTTGGGCCAGAAGAGCCTCGTGGCTACATCGAGCTATGGTCTTGATTTTACGAACGGTGTCGAGCCAGTGGTTCTTGGACGGTTCTACTTTCGAGTGTTCGAGTATAACGGCAATCTGTACGCTACTTCCAACAGCGGCTATATCTTCAAGGCACGGGACCCGAACGACCCGTGGACGCCGCCGCCGGGCTTCGACTTCAAGGACGACCTGTGGACCAAACGCTCCGACAGCCCGTTTCAGAATGATATTGATGCTGCTGACTTTTCGGGACTTCCTGACGACCCCTGGCGGGCACGCCATTTCACTGTGCGTCGGGTTGGAGACACGGTCCAGATGCTCTACACCCGCATTCATGACTGTCCGGAGCGAATCAAGATGTCCACGATCGACCTTAGTGTGGGTGATTATGAGCTTTGGGACTCGACCTTTCCGCCTGAGGAAATTCTTTATGCCGAGCTGGATTGGGAAGGCGGCGATATCGTGCCCACCAACTCAGAAGGCAGTACTGCCCCGGAAAACGTCAACCAGTTGCGAGACCCATACTTGTTCGAGGACAGCGATGGTCAGTGGTATCTTTTCTATTGTGGGCGGGGCGAAGATGCAATTGGTGTGGCCCATATCCGTGAAGTCCCCTGCGGTGATTTTGATCAGGACGGCTATATAGAGATGCGAGATTTGGAAGAGTTAACGGCGGAGTGGCTGTTAGAAGCGAACGACTTGAGGACTGATCTGGATGGCGACCGCAAAGTGAATTTTACTGACTTTGCAATATGGTCAGAAGGCTGGACCGGACCGGATGTGAGCTGTCCCACACCTGACCCGATGACCTGGGCATCGGTTCCTGTTGCCATCGACAGCAATTCCATCGAAATGACTGCCAGCTTTGCCACGGATTTCAACGGCGTTGGAGTGGAGTATTACTTCAATAATGTTACCGACCCCAATCACGACACCGGCTGGCTAAGCAGCCCGGTTCACGACCCCTGTCATCTTAATGGCTGGCAGACCGGGCCGGTCCAGAAGTGCTTTTATTATCTTGATACAGGACTCGACCCAAACACCACTTACACATACCGGGTCAAGGTTCGAGACAAGTCAGCGAATCATAATGAGACCGGCTGGTCGAGCAGCCAAAGCGCAACAACGGAACCTATAGAACCGGTCACTATTGTCTTGGTTCGTCCCGGGGCAAGTGCTGATTATTATGTGCCCACCGACAACACCTGGGAAACTACCTGGATGCAGACCGACTTCAACGAGTTAGAGGGGTGGGACACCGGCACTACGGGTCTCGGCTTCGGCTTTGGGGGCGGGCCGATGGTTGCCTACAATGACTGTTACCGGGAGGTCGGGGACTCTACGGCAGCGAACGTAACCGACTGGACTATCCACAATAATGACGCAGGCCACACCACTGGAAAAATGAAGGATTTTGTCACCGGAAGCGATGCCGGAATGCCCACGGTGACGTTCACAATGGGGGCTGCCGGTTTACGGGTCAGCGGCGGCGGCAGCGGCGGCAACCCAGCTCCGGGCACGGATGCATACGATATATTCTATGATGAAGGAGACAGCACCATAGTGGACTTTGGAGGAAACCTCGTCTATTACGGCAACCCGGACTGGTGGGCAAAGATAGAGTTCACGGGCCTGGCTCCGAGCACAACGTACACCTTTATTGGCACCGCCATACGCTCTACGGACTATCCCAGCCGGATTTCGCTTTTCACCATAAGCGACGCCACCAGCTCCACCTGGAACAGCAGTTCGGGGGTTGGTGGTAGCGGAGTTACGGCTGAGCTGCAGGCCGGTGACAATCGCAGCACCGGATATGTGGTTCGCTGGGATGATATTGTGCCAGGGCCGGACGGCGATTTCACGATCATGGCAGAGGCCACCGCAGCTTCCGAAGACGGAAAAGCGTATCCCTTTGGCGGATTTATGCTTCAGGGAGGGTTGAACGTCGGCTCCAGCGAACTGCAGGACGATATGCTCGGTGTCAATGCCTCGTTGTGGTCGCGTATTGAATTTGACGTTGTCGAAGACACCAGTCTCTTCAACACGCTGAAGCTGCGGATGAAGTACGATGATGGATTCGTGGCGTACCTCAACGGCCTTGAGGTAACCAGAGACAATTTCACCGGCACTCCGAGTTGGAACTCCGTGGCCGACAGCAACCGCCAGAACGACCTTGCCCTGCAATTTGTCGACTTCGACATCTCCGACCACATAAGCGACCTGCGGCAGGGCCGCAATGTCCTGGCAATTCACGGGCTCAACGACGACGTTGACGACCCCAATTTCCTGCTCTTGCCCGAGCTGGTCACGGTTAGCTACCCCGGTTTCAATGGCTACACCAACGCTATGGTGCCGGTGAAGGACACGCGGTTCACAGAGATTTTGTATCATCCGGCGGCATTGAATTTACCTTCTCGGCCAAAACACCGGCCCCTGGCGGCTTGGCGCTGATGAGGAAACGCAGGGCGTAGAAATTGATTATTGGTTATTGACTATTGATTATTTTGAGATTGCTTCGTCGATATGCTCCTCGCAATGACACATGCTCTCTGTGTCCTCTGTGGCTATTTTTTTTCTGCGAAATCCGTGCAATCCGTGGTTAAAAATCTTCTTTTAATTCTTCGTCATTTCTGGTAAAAATCCAGTACGCAATACGCAATACCATATACGCAATACGATATTAGCTATGAAGTTAATTGTGAAAAAATCCCGGCTTGCTGGTGAGGTGGTCATTCCGGCCTCGAAATCGCACACTATTCGTGCCGTCGCAATCGCCTCGGGAGCCCTCGGCGAAAGCGCCATCCGTAAGCCGCTGGTTTCAGGTGATACAGAAGCAGCGGTGAATTGCTATCGAGCGCTGGGTGCCATGATTGATACATCCGATTCGGAAATCTGGAAGGTAATCGGCACAGGCGGCAAATTCACCGCGCCAGAGCACCCTATCGACGTGTGCAATTCCGGCACAACGCTGCGTATCGCAATGGGTTCGGCTGCCCTGGCCGACAGCGACCAGTCCACAACCTTCACCGGTGATGAGCAAATCCAGACCCGTCCTGTCGGGCCGTTAATGGACGCCCTGGCCGATTTGGGAGCAAAATGCGCCAGCTTAAAAAATGACGGCAAGGCACCTCTTGAGGTAACCGGAAAACTAACAGGCGGAAAAACTACGATTG
>Ga0114919_10003699_pt1 | contig 12314 bp, 15 predicted proteins | sample BlataG_FD_88682 | JGI IMG/M metagenome (GOLD analysis project Ga0114919, IMG submission 88682) | Deep subsurface microbial communities from Black Sea to uncover new lineages of life (NeLLi) - Black_00105 metaG | ecosystem: Environmental > Aquatic > Marine > Oceanic > Sediment | place: Atlantic... | reverse complement strand
TTTACCGGGTTTGCAGAGGGCACATACAATCTGAAATATCGCCTGTTGACCTGCATGGTGGAATATGAAAAGGCGCCCAGCAAGATGATGAACCGCAAGGCTACCAGCATCATTCATGTTCGCATTGAGGATGTGGATTTGGGCGAGGTGGTGTGGGCTGGAGAAATTCGGGGGGTGGCAAAAGACCAGGTGCCCAAAAAGTATGTGGAAGCGTTGATAGACAGCCGTTACGAACAGATTACCGCCACCAAGGAAGAGGGGGGCACCAATCCATTCATTGAACCCCTTCTGGTAACCGCCATAACCGGTGGGCTTATCTACCTCTTCGCAGTATCCGCCCGTTCGGAATAAAATTGATTGCAGGCAAAGTGAAGATAATCCCTATCCTGCTTTTAAGTTCGCTTCTGGTCTTCTCCCTTGGGTGTGGACCGAAGCTGATGATAGATACTAACCTGGGTTCTCTAAAGATACTGGAGATGGGTAAGAAGTATCTTGATGAGGGCAAATACAAGAAAGCCAGGGAGTATTTTTATCATCTGGTAAGCTTCTATCCCGGAACTGAGGAGGCTTCCGAGGGTCAGTATCTTTTAGCAAAGAGCTACTTTGACCAGAATAAGTATGAGTTGTCCCTCCTGGAGTTTGAGATGGTCATAGACCGTTATCCAAACAGTGAATATGTGGATGATGCTTATTACTTTATCGGTTGTTGTTATCTGAATGAGGCGCCGGACTTACAGCGAGACCAGATGCTGGTTGAGGTGGCAATAGACAATTTTGAGACGGTCCTCCTGGACTTTCCGTTGAGCAACCGACTGGACGAAGCCAAAGAGGGGCTTCTGGAAGCCCACACAATACTGGCAAAGAAGGAATTTTATATCGCCAAGTTCTACCTTCGCAGTAAGGAATATGGGGCGGCAGGAATATATTTTGGGGATATTGTGGAGGCTTATAGCGAGACCGAATATGTGGATGATTCAATATTCTACCTGGGAGAATGTAGTCAGAAAGACGGTGACTTAGAAGGAGCGCTTGAGTATTATGATCAATATGTCAGTTCATATCCTTATGGGGAGCGAATAGCGGAGGCTAAGAAGCGTCTTCTGGAGATCTCGGAAAACCTATGAAGGATAAATGATAGAAAGATTCGCCAACTTTGCGGTTCTCGGGGGAACATTTGACCCCATCCATATCGCTCATCTTATAATTGCTCAAGGGGTAATCCAACACCTCCACCTAGAGAGGTGTATTTTCATTCCTTCAGCAAACCCCCCACACAAAGACGAGGTAACTGCGAGCGCAGAACACCGCCTGCAGATGGTCCGCTCAGCCACCGGTGATAATCCACAATTTCAGGTATTGGATATAGAGTTAGCCCGTGCTCCTATGCCCTCCTACACCTACGATACCATCCAGGAGCTGAAGAGGATGTTTAACTCCAAACATCCCATCCCTTTCATCGTTGGGGCTGATACCTTAAACGAGATTCCCACCTGGAATAACTATCCTCAGCTGCTTGAGGAGCTGGTCCTGGTGGTGGTGGCGCGCTTCGGACACCCCGCCGGGGAAGTTGCGGCTGAAATAAAGGAACGAATCCTCTCTGCACCCATACCCAGGATGGAGATATCGTCAACCTCCATCCGGCAGAAGCTTGCCCGGGGGGAGAGTATCCGCTATCTTGTCCCCTCTGTGGTGGAGGAATATATCGCCCAAAATGGTCTTTACCGCACAGCTTGAGCCTATTCCAGAGGAGGTAATGCCCATAAGCGAGCAAAGAATCGCCCATCTGAAGGGATGCGCCCGGCAGGCGGAACTTCTAGCGGAGCGTTTTGGAGAGGATAGTAAGAGCGCATACCTGGCCGGGCTGTTCCACGACCTCTCCCGTGATTGGGATGACGAAACCTCTCGCCGATATGCGCTGGACTACGGTCTGGATGTGGACGAGAGGGAACTCTTCGGGGGTAGTGGGCTCCTTCATGGGGCGGTGTCCGCCCACCTTGCTGGGAAATTATACGGGATTGGCGATAGGCAAATACTTGAAGCGATAAGATACCATACCACTTGTTGGCTTGATGTGGACCGATTGGGGGCGATATTGATGATAGCAGATGTAACCGAACCAGGTCGGGAGGATAAAATTAAGGAGAGATTTCGGGAAATGTTTCAAAAGGAGAATATATTTGATATACTAATAGAGGTGTTGATGTTAAAGGAAGGGTATCTTCAAAAGGAGGGGATAGAGCCCCATCCCCGGCAGAGGGATGCCCAGCGGATGCTTCTGGAAAGGAGATGATTTGATAGAGGACAGGGAATTAAGCTTGGAGATTGCGGAAGTATGTAAGGACAAGAAGGGCGAAGATATTGTAGTTATGGACCTGAGCGATGTTTCCACCACCCTGGATTACTTTGTGATAGTTACCGGCACCTCAAAAAGCCACATGCGTGCACTTGCCGATGGAATAGTGAAACATCTTAAGGAGAAGAAGATCCTTATGCGGCATAATGAGGGCTACGGTGAGGCTAGCTGGGTGCTTTTGGATTATGGAGCGGTGATAGTCCATATCTTTGATGAAAAGAACAGGAATTTTTACCAGATAGAGAGGCTCTGGGGTGATGCCGAGTTTATCCATTATTCTGAGGATGGAGCAAGAACTTAGGAAGCACCTTATAGAGATTACTGAATTGACCGAAGATAACTTTGATTGGAGCGATGACGACAAGGTTAAAATTCTGGGTGCGACTCTAAATATACCACCGGGTCCACAAGCGGGTGACCTATCAACCAATTTTTTAACCCCAATTGCGAGAGAATATGACAATGGACGGGTTACAGAAGAGATTATTTTGAATGATTTTAAGAAAAAATTGATGAAAGAGGCAAAATGGGAATATCTAAAGAACATATGGTTATTTAAGGGCAAGCAGGGGTATATCCACCTTAATTTTACCCAGGAATTATGGTGGGAGGTTATAAAGGAAGTAGGGAAGAGGGGCAAAGACTACGGAAAGGATAAGCTGTATAGCGGTAAGGTGCAGATAGAGTTTGTGAGCGCCAACCCCACCGGCCCGCTCAATGTGGTAAACGCCCGAGCGGCTGCGGTGGGGGATGCTTTATATCGGGCTTTCTCCGCTCTGGGTTATAAGGTCACCAAGGAATACTATGTGAACGATGAGGGACGGCAGGTGGAGCTTCTCGGTCAATCGGTCTGGGCGGCTAAGAAGACCTTGTCCGGGGAGGAGACCCCTCCACCGGAGGACGGCTATAGAGGGGATTACATCTTTGAGCTGGCTGAGCAGATTGAGGAGGGGGAAGCCCCGAAGTTGGGATGGGCTGCTATGGGGAAAATCGTCCAACAGCAGAAGCAGGCTCTGGAGAAATATGGCGTAACCTTTGACAACTGGTATCATCAATCCTTCCTTGACGACCAGGGATACATAGATAAGGCTGTGAAAGCCCTTGAGGACGGCGGTTATATCTACGAAAAGGATAAAGCCAGGTGGTTTCGCTCAAGCGAGTTCGGTGACGACGCCGACCGGGTGATAAAAAAGAGCGACGGCTCCGTCACTTATTATCTTGCCGACCTTGCTTATCATATTTATAAACACGAACAGCGCTTTGAAACCGTCATAGATATACTTGGTCCCGACCATCACGCTCATTCCGCTCGCATGCAGGCGGGTATGCAGGCGTTGGGCTACGGCGGAGAGTGGCTGGAGATATTGATAGCCCAGCAGGTGAACATCGTCCGCGCCGGCGAGCGGGTGAAGATGGGCAAGCGAGTGGGGGAATTTATCACCCTGGATGAGCTTGTAGATGAAGTGGGGGTGGATGTAGCCAAGTATTTCTTTTTAGAGCGGGGACTGTCCAGCCACCTGGACTTTGACTTTGAGCTTGCCAAGAAGACCTCCATGGAGAATCCGGTCTATTATATCCAGTATGCTCACGCTCGTGTATGCAGTATCATTCGCGAGGCAAAGGCACAAAAACTCGCCCCTGATTATGGGGCTAAAATAGGTTATACATTTAATGATGACGAGGTAGCCCTCATCAAGCTATTGTTAATATACCCCAAGGAGCTACTGCTTGTGGTTCTGGGTCGCCAGCCCCAGGTGCTCTGTGCCTATCTCCATTCCCTTGCCGGCATGTTCCACAAGTATTACACCGACTATCGGGTCTTGCAGGCGGATACTGCTGAGGCGGTGCAGGAAAAGCTGAACCTGGTGGACGCCATCAGGCAGGTAATATACAACGGGCTGGAAATTTTAGGGATAAGCGCACCGGAGAGTATGTAAGGGCTGGATTAAATTCAAAGGAGGAGTAGGAACTACTTTTTCCAGTTTAAAAACAAAAAAAGGAGGCTCTGGGGAGCCTCCTTTTGGTTCACTTTTAGCAAACCTAAGAGGGAAGGTCGTACGATGATAGAAACAAGGTACAAATACCTATACTCTCCATCTGTACACCATAACCACCAATACCGCTTGGGAACCATTTATTTTCATCTGGAAGCCCGTCAATGTGATATTGTACTTTGTAGCAGTCGTTGAAGTTGCCGGCGGGGACAGTGATATCCTCCTTAGCGATTACCTTAGCGGTTTCTACCCCTTCTACTACAGTCCACTCTTTGCCTACCTCAAGGGGGAGTTTGAGGAATACTAGGTAGTTGTCTGTGTCGTTAATATAGAAACGTACCTCGTCTTTGGTAACCAGTATATACGTAGTACCATAGAGTTCCTACTGTTGGGTGTCATAGTTGTAGCTATATGACTCAAATATCTGGATGGTACCTGCCGTAGGATGATTGTAAGTGCCGTTCAGCATCCAGCGATTTGACTCTTCATATCCTAATGTTCCGGTGTCGGGGATATATTGACTAAAGGTCCATGTCGCCTGGTCGGGATGGGGGTAGGAGAATGCTCCTCCATCTCCTACTTCCTCACAGGAAAGCGAAAAAAGGGCGATAGCCGACAGGGCTAAGAAGACGATAACCCTCTTCATAGTTCCTTCCTTTAGTTTATTGAAAAATACGGAAGGTGACTTTCAGATAAAATATAAAATAAGGGAGATATTTTGTCAATAGAAGAAAACAGTTGTAGCCTATTCCCCCAAGTTTTTCGGGCTCAAAGGTTTTACCAATATTGACCTCTCCTGCGAATGGGTGACCAGTCCCTCGGTTTTGGTCTTGCGCACATATTTGACCATAGTATAAACCACCTCCACCTTATCGTCACCCCGCAGTTTGCTGAAGTAGGCGGCAAGTCCTGCGGCGATCAGTATGCTCCTCTGGCTCGGCTCCATTCCCTTTTTCGCCGGGTGGAGCACCACATGGCTTCCCCGACCGTCCCGCACATGGAACCACAAATCATCGCCCCGAGCCACCCGGAAGGTCAGCCTGTCGTTTCCTTGAGCGTCACCTCCGACATAGATGATGCTCCCGTCCTCAATGGGGAAACTGATGATACCTTTGAGCTTCTTCTCCCCTTCCCTCCTTACCTTTGATTTCGGCTTGACCTCATCTTTCCCGAGCCCCACTAAATCCGCCAGCTCTCGCAGGGCTTCAATATCCTGGGGCGGTTCTTCAGGAATAAGGGATAGCCCTTCCTCGGCGGTATCAACCTGGGCTTGTATCTGGGATTGCGCCCTCTTAAGACGCTTGGCAAGACGGAAGTAAGCCCTGGCGTTGGCTTGGGGGCTTTTCTGGGGGTTCAGGGGGATGGAGAGCGTCTCCCCGGTCTCGGAGTAGGGGTCTGCCAGCTCAACCTGCTCACCTCCCCGGGGAATGTCCTTCAGGTGGAAGAGGATGGTCTCGGCGTATCTGCGGTAGCGAGGAGAATCCTCGGCACGAGCCAGGTCCTCTCTCAAGCGTTCCAGCCGGGTCAGGAGAGCTTTACGATGTCGGGAGAGCCTGGTTTGAAATTGAGAGAGCTCCCTTTTTTCTGCGTAGTAGCTTTCCAGAGCGGTGTAGAGCCCTTTGAGGGCTTTGCTCGGGGAGCTCTCAGCCTCAGCGCACTGCAGAGCGCAGTATAAAGGTATGGGCGAGATGCGGGGATAACGCTCATCGTCCATACAGATGTAGAATTCGGTCGGGTGAGGGAGCTTTTCGCCCACCTCGGTAAGGAGCACGGCTAAATCCTTCACCGATTCCTGCGAAAGGTCCGCTGAACGGACATCAGGGGAAAGGTCTGAGGCTAAGAGCAGGGCTTTAGCCAGCTCCGGGTCCATCTCCCTGTAGCTTTCCCGTAAATATCTGGCAATCCCCACATCTTCAGGGGCTCTCTTGAGCCGGTCAACGACATCCGCCTGGTTTCTGCCGACAAGCGAGGGTATCTTCTTGGGGCTGGCTTTGGGCTTGGTGAAGAGATTCTCGTGGGGATAGGAGCAGAGCGGGTCATTCTCTTTATACAATAATACAGCACTCCTTTGCCCAAAGAGGCGGACCTCCATCTCCAGCCCGTCGCTCAAGCGGATATTGATTATGCGGTCGTTCTCCACCTGGGCAATTCCCTCCACCGTTTTGCCCTCCAGCACGGACAGAAAACGCAGTAACCGATGGTCGCCCTTCAGGCTCCCCCTCTGGGGGCTGGTCAGAAAAAGACTGAACAGGTGAGGGTGTAGGGAGATACACAGACTTTCTTTTCCCTTTGGGAGGCTGAGATTGAGGTTTGCCTGCCACCCGGCTGAGGAGGAGATATTTTTAACTACCCCCCCAACGAGCTTAGGAGTTATCTCATCTATTAGCGGTGCTATTATCCAGGTGGGTATCATAGATTGACCAAGATTGATATTAACACGCCCCACCGCCAAGTCAACACTCGCCTTGACATATTCCCCCGCAGGTGTTATCCTTCCCTGTGGGAGGTTTTTGTGGAGTATCTTTTTTGGTTTATGGTCCTTTTGGGGGCGCTTGCGGGAATATGGTGGATTTGGCGCTCAATTCAGAAGGAACAGCACAGACTTCTATCAAGCGTTCATATTCGCAAGGACCGGGAACTTAGGGCTCAGGTTCGCCGCTCCACCGAGATTTTCGGCTACCTTTTCTCCAGCTCATTTTTCATAACCGGTCTGGCAACGCTGATATTCTATTTCTTGGTTGAAGCACGAGGCACCCGCACCAGCTCCACCTGGATATTGGTGATCGCCATCACACTTTTGATTATTGGTGGGCTTGGAATTTCCACTATGATTGTTAGGAGGTTTAGGGAAAGATGAGAAGAGCACTAATTCTAATAGCAATTGCGAGTCTTCTTCTCTTATTGCTCAATGCTTGCGGTGGCGGGGACGAGGTAGGCATTGAGTGGGTGAAGAGTATGAAACAGGGAAAGGAGATGGCACAACGACAGGATGTGCCGTTGGTGGTATATTACCGGGTCTCGGAGATTGACTTCTGTGAGAAGATGGAGAACGCAACATTCTACAATAAGGGGGTGATTTCCGCCGCCAGAAATTTCCTCTGGGTGTGGATTGATGGAAACACCAAGGAAGAGCTGGCTATGGAGTATGGGGTCATCTACTATCCCACCACCATCTTCTACTCTTCCAGCGGTGAGGAGTTAGCCCGGCGAGTGGGCTTGCTCACCCCGGAGGAGCTGTTGGAGGTATTGGAGGGGGTCAAAGCGGGCAGGAACGAGTTCGCCGAGCTGGAGGAGAAACTGGCAATGGAGCCGGATAATCTGGAGTTGATCTATGAGTATGCCCTAGCCCTGCGCGATAGGGGAAATATCATCTCCGCAAGGAACAAATTTGTGGAGATAACCGAAGCAGATGGGGAAAACGACGTCGGTTACACAGATAAAGCCTACATGCAGATCGGGGTGCTGGACTTATCCGTGGGCAATGCCAGTCTGGCAATTGAGAGCTTCATGGCAATAGTGGAGAAATTCCCCGAATCTGAGTCTGCACCCAAGGCGTTGATATATACGGGTGACGCCTACCAGATGATTGATGAATACGACAAGGCTATATCAGCCTACCGGCGGGTGATGGAGGACTATCCGGCAAGTGAGCAGGCTACCGAGGCGGACTACCGCATCGGGGAGATGCAGATGCTGGAGAAAACGGTGGAGGCTTTCGTCGGTGAAGAGGCGGAGGAGGAATAGTGGGTTGAGTAAGCTGTAAGGCGCTGAAGAATGAGCAAAGCCCCGGGAAAATACCGGGGCTTTGTTTTAGGCTGTGATTTCGGAATTCGGCTAGATAGAGAGAATGACTACCACTGCCCGGTCTCCTTTAAAGTGCTCAGGATCATGCGGGTGGCACGAACCGCCTGCATATCCTTGAATATGGTCAACATTATCCCGAAGTCCGCATCTCGGTCGCATTTGATAACAAACCGGGCGTTTGGATTGGTCATTCGTATTTCCTTTACACCATCGTTCAGTTGGTCCCGGTCCACCTGCCTGTTGTTGAGATAGACCACTCCATCAGCTTCCACTATGATGACGTTTACCCCGGTGGGTATCTTCACCCCGGCGGCAGCCTCCGGCAGGGTAACTTCCACCGCCTCCGGTTCAGCGAAACGGGAAGTCATAAAGAAGAAGATGAGCAGTAGGATGATCACATCCACCATCGGAGTCATGTCAATGCGGATGGTTATCTTTTTGCCTTTTTTCAGCATCGGTTTTCCTTTATCATCGGTATTGCGTCCACTTTAGCTCAGGTGCCAGAGGCAGGTTCAGAGCCCTCTGAGCCTTCTTCGGTCTCTCCGGAGGGTAACACCAGGGAGATGTTCTCGTTTTTGGTAACATCGGCGGCTAATCGGAATTCGTCATAGACATCCATCATCACGCTGTATTTCGCTTTGGGGTCCACATCCAGCAGTGTGGTAAGGCTTTCGTTCTTCTGCTGTTCCTCTATTAACATCTCGTGGATGGAGTTGATGTCCTTTATCGGGGTATCCTTATCCCCAGTGCGGGTATAGGTGTAGGTCACCTCTCCCTCGGAATCAATATTGAAAATGATGGTATTGGACTCCTTGATCTTCTGCGGTATGTCGCTCTTGGGAATCTTAATCTCTATTCCCTTAGGCTCTTTGAATTGCGAGGTCATGAAGAAGAAGATCAAGAGCAGGATGATGACATCCACCATCGGGGTCATGTCTATGAAGATGGTAACCCTGGTCTTGCCCCTTTTCTTGCCTTTGGCTTTCGGTGCAGCTACATCGGCGCCAGCCATCTCACTCTCCCCTTTCCGCTACTTGATGGTGAGGGTATTGATGACCTCGGAGGAAAACTCCTCCATATTGAAGTTGAAGCTGTCCACCTTGTTGACGAAATAGTTGTAGAATATGATGGAGATAATAGCAACCGTCAGCCCGCCGGCGGTGTTGATTAAAGCTTCCGAGATACCGGTCGCTAGCTGGTTGGGGTCCGGACGACCCTTGGCGGACAGAGCGGAGAAGGAGCGAATCATACCCACGACGGTTCCTAAAAGACCGGTCATGGTGGCGATGGAGGCAATCATGGCGATGAAGATCAAACGTTTTTCCAGCTGGAAGGCTTCAATGGCGTTGGCTTCACTGAATACCTCCCCCAGCTCCTCCTTGACCTTTGCTGGGTCATTCTTGGTCCCCTCGGGGATGAACTTGTACGAGGTAAGCCCGGCTTTTACATAGCGTCCATAGGTGCCCTTTTGCCTGTCGCAGAGTTTGATGGCTTCATCGGTCTTGCCGTTCTTCACCAAAGGTATCAACTCTTCCATGAATTTAGGCACGCTCATCCGTCCCCTGGCTTGAAAATGCACCACGTAACGTTCTACGATGTAGAAGGCGGTAAGTAGGAGCAGGAAGAACAGGAAGTCCACCAGACCTCCTCCCTTGGCAACAATTGCTCCGCCCTTGCCCAGACCGGTGGCGTCCTTGGTATCAAATTCAACATCGCCGATCTTCTCTTCTTTCGGAGCTGTGGCATTGCCCATAAGGTCCCCAAAAGTTATCACTTCCTCGGTTTTTGGGTTTACCATTTTAGCACCACCCATGTGGGCTAATGAGGCAAATACCATAGAGACATTGTTACCACAGACGAAGAACCACCATACCCAGAAAAGCAGATAAGCGATAAACACTACCCCAACGATGATCATCACTATCTTTCTCATCTACCAACCACTCCTCTCTAAAAGCTGTCTATTGAAAATCTATTCATTCTAAAAATTTATTTTAACAGCCGGGTCACCTGCCTGCGACGCCGGCGATAAATTCTTTGGAGGATTCCTCCATATTGAAGTTATATTGGTCCACACGATTGATGAAATAGTTGTAGAAGATGATGGCGGTGATGGCTACGAAGAGACCGCCGGCGGTGTTGACCAGAGCCTCAGCTATGCCCCGAGCCAATGCCTGGGAGGCCGGTCCGGCGGTGCTCTCCCCCATGGATAGGGCTGCGAAGGAGCGAATCATTCCCACCACAGTTCCCAGAAGACCCATCATGGTGGCAATGGAGGCGATGGTTGCCATAGCGATAAGGTTTCGCTCCAGAAGAGAGCCCTCAACTGCGGTCAATTCATTAACCCGGTCGCTGAGCTTCTCCTTTAACTCAGTTGGTGTGGCTGTATCTTTATGGTGTTCGTAAGTAGCAATCAAGCCCCGGACTACCCGACTGTCCGAGCCCTTGTTCTCCTTGCACAGGGAGTCTAATGCAGACATGTCCTTGCGAGCTAGTGCCTTCTTCATCCCTGCCAGGAACTTCTGGTGTCCCAACTTCCCCCGGGCGATACCCATAACCCAGAATCGCTCTATCACAAAGGATATGGTAAGAATGGAGAGAAAGAAAAGGGCGATGACTAAAGGACCTGCGTTTTTGATCATCTCAACCATATTGCACTCTTTCGGCGGGGAAATGGAATTTGAATATTGAAAAAATCTTATCATATCAAGGTTGTTTGTCAAGATTTTTTTCACAAATTATTCATAGTCTAAAAGATGATTAATATTTTTGGGCGCTTGACATCTTTTAGCCTTGGTGTTATAATTCCTTAGGATGGAAATAGAACTGAACAGGAAAGACGCCAATGTCATACTGGAGGTCTCATCCAGGTTAGCTATTGAGCCCAAGGACCTCGTCCATCGTATGATCCAATACTGTTTGGCTTCAGGTGAGGGCGATGAGTTTCGCAAACAACTGCTGGAGGAGGTAGAGGATATACAATGGATTCGCAGTCAATTGCCGGAAATTGACTGAGAAGAAAACAAACTGATTCCAATGCGCCCCAGAATAAATTTTGGGGCTTTTTTCTTTTAGGGATAACTTCACCATCCAAGTTTCACCTTGACTATAAATAAGCATTTGTCGTAATATTACTAAATCCCAAGGAGGTTGTGTTGCTTTCAAGTATGACCGGTTTCGGTCGGGCCAGGGTCCAGACCTGTTGTGGTGCCCTCAATCTGGAGATGCGCACCCTCAATCACCGCTTTCTTGACCTGAAAACCCGCATGCCTCGTCAGGCTTCTCCCCTGGAGGAGCAGGTGCGGGCTTACCTCTCCAAACTGTTTTCAAGGGGGCGGATTGAGTTGCGCGCCGATGTGGAACGGGAGGGGGAAGAGATGGTGATGCCCAACGGCGAGCTACTCTGCGCCTATTACCGTGAGCTTTCTCGTCTCTCAGACCAGTATGACTTGCCGAGGGATGTGGAGCTCTCCGCCCTCCTTCGTCTGCCGGGGGTGTTCACCGAACCCCGCAAGGACCAGGTGATTCCCTGGGATGAGTTTGCGCCGGCGCTTGAGGAGGCTTGCGAGGCGGTGCTTTCCATGCGCCGGAAGGAAGGAGAGGCGCTCACCGAAGCGGTCAAGGGAATTGTGGGGGAGATTCTGGAGATTCACAAGGAGCTATCCTCAAAACAGGAGAATCTGCTTACCGCCTCCAAGGAGAAGCTGACCGAGCGCTTGAAGCTCCTGGCCGACCTTCCCCTTGATGAGGGACGGTTGGAGCAGGAGGTGGCTTATATTGCTGAGCGGAGCGATATCAGGGAGGAGCTGGACCGCCTGAGCCACCATCTGTCAAGGTTCGGTGAAGTGGCGGGTGGTGATTCTCCCTGCGGCAGGGAGCTGGACTTCATCCTGCAAGAGATGAACCGTGAGGCTAACACCATAGCCTCCAAAGCCTCGGGTGTGGACATCTCTCAACTGGCTCTCAACGCCAGAGTCAAGATAGAGCAACTGCGGGAGCAGGTGCAGAACATAGAATAGGATATGATTAAAAACTATCAGCCGACCATCTTTGTAGTCTCCGGACCTTCGGGGGTGGGAAAGACCACTCTGGTCAAGAGGCTGTTGGAGGAGGATGACAACCTAGTCTTCTCCATATCCACCACCACTCGCAAGCCTCGCTCT
>Ga0114919_10003698_pt1 | contig 12316 bp, 12 predicted proteins | sample BlataG_FD_88682 | JGI IMG/M metagenome (GOLD analysis project Ga0114919, IMG submission 88682) | Deep subsurface microbial communities from Black Sea to uncover new lineages of life (NeLLi) - Black_00105 metaG | ecosystem: Environmental > Aquatic > Marine > Oceanic > Sediment | place: Atlantic... | reverse complement strand
CTCCGCCCCCAAAATGAATTTTGCGGAGAAATATTTGGCCGCCGCCGATGGGGAAGTCCCCCGGGGGACTTCCCCATCGGCGGCAGGTCGATCAGAGATGACAACTATCCTGACACAGGGGGCAAAGTAAGAGGATTTGAGAGGAATCAGAATGATCCTGATTGCTAAAACTGCATCAAATTTACCATATCTACCAATGTAAGTGAGATAAAAAATAAACTATTACTATCTTAAACTTCCTATCCCCCCAAAAAAAAAGAAACAACCCACAATAGAATCATCCACAACACACAACCCACCAACAATCCAAACCCTAATACCATGACTAATACCTTTTCTCCTAAACCCTTATTGGACATGGGCTTACAGAAATCATTAGATTTAGAAAAGAATGGATTTCTGATACGCCATACAATCGCCCAATTACTTCTCAAACTACCTCTTTTACAATCTAAACATACTCTCCCAGACCGCTTAGGAGCGCCGTATTCAGGCGTTCTCCATTCTATCCATACCCAAGCATGCCCCAGAGAACCCACCATTTGTAAAACGATTTAATCGCATCAAAAGACCATGATGGTCATCGGTGTTTGATTAGCGTCTGAATATATTTAAGACGGGTTTTCCCCTTATCGTAAGTGTCGATATTAAAATTACCAGATTTATAGTGAATACCACCCAGGTAAATTGAACAGGCGGTATTCCGGTTGATATTTTTATAGGGCGCGGGGGGGGCTTCCCCTTGCCACTGCGAAAGGAGGTGTCAGACCAGCATAGCAGTTCCAGAACCACGTAGCGTCGTCATAAACCATTAAACCAAGCAAGAGGGAGGTTAGTCTCTGTCATGGAGATTGACCGCCCTTTTTGCGTTTTGGAGAAAGGAGACACTAACAATGAACAAAATTAAGGAATTACAGCAATCTTATGAAAACAGAATTAAAGACATCAGAGGGTTTATCTATAAGCAGACCAAGACGGATGAAGACTTGCGACAGGAAGCGTGTAAATGAGTGATACTGGACGTTCGTGCACAGCGTGCATAACCTCATGTTGATGACTCGCGATAGATTCTTGATGCCGGACAGATCAATTGAAGATTAAAGGTTGTTGATTAATATTTATATTGATGACTGTTTATTGGTTTTATTGGGTCTATTGAGCACTTCCTGTGGAACTCCATTTTATAATCGTCATACTTGCCCGAAAATCATTGCCCTCTGGCTTTACTGCCATTGCCACATCTTTAACTTTTCTATTCCCTTAAAATGTTTTTCATTGAAAGTACGTAACCATACGTCATTGCGGATTGCAATACTTGCAATAAAAATGTCCTTTATCTCTGGGTGTTGATGAGTCAATTCGAGACCTTTCCAAATATTAGCAGCTATTCTGCCACATCCGAAATCGAAAGGTATTACTTCCACTACATTAAAGACCATTTCCAGATCTTTTTGATGTCGTTCTGTTCTCGCACCAAGGTAAAGTTCGAACTCGGAAATTGAAGAAAGAAAGACGTCATGTTTCTGTAAAAGCTTTATCAACTCTGTCGAGGATTTCTCTTTACTTCGCAAGTATTCAATGACAACGTCTGTATCTATCAGGATATCTTCCATTGATTAATTATTGTCCTTCCACGCTCAATAGCTATAATATCATCATCAGTCCACACATGATTATTGTTAATCAAGTTCTGTAAATTCTTTTTTCTTTCCTTCTTTGATATTGATATCTCAATTACTGTACCTTCCTTGAAAGGCAAATTTTTTAATTCCAAATATCCTCTTTTTCGTATTTTAGTTTGGAATACATGGGTTTCCATTTCAACCTCCTTAAATTCTCTAATGGGGGGTCATTGTTTCATATTCACATTATTATCAAATTTACCGCAAGTTCCCTGTTATTGTCAAGGTTGTTATTTAATACGGGACATCGCAATTGAGGTCTAATTTGGGTCCATTTGTAAAACAGTTTTTTGTTTTTTGGGACATCCGGAAAGCGCCGATTAAAACCGGCATGAAGTAGGAGGTGAGGCTCTTTAGAGCCAAGTCCTCTACGGAGTGAGGAGTAGCGATCCGCTCCGGCCCCGAGCTTTGCTTCGATGACCAGTGATGGCATGGGGAAGCGTTAGCAGGGGTGTGCATAGGCACAGTATTGAGCTCCGAAATCACCGTTCGGGAGTGCCGGGTGACCGGCATTCTTACCGCGACCTGCAATTATGCGTTTCGATTGTTGTAGAGCGACAATCGATGCTTTTAAACCAACCGCCCACCTTTTGCACTGTCCTGCTTACCGGTGACTGAGATCCGGTTTCTTACCCGATAAATCATGGGCGACCCTATGATCCCTGTGATCCATGAAGAATTTATTCATAGTCCGGGGCCATAAAGATATTTATCATGCTTTCCTTTATGGAAAATACACCATATTGAATAATTACGCAAGGTTCATGGAAAAATGTTAAAAGCATAACGCACAAATCCCCAGTGCCCTTTCTTTACACTAATTGTATCCTTATTCGCCCTGCGCCTTCCAGCATCTTTTGAATTTCTGTTGGCAGATAAACCTGGTGATTTCCGGTAATGGCTCTACGAGCCGGAGGCCAGGCGGCCTGTGTAGGACTCTCCCGTTTTTAGATTCAGTATCCGCACTGCTACTTTCTGCTTATTTTCCGTGCCAATCCCCTCTTCGGCAGCAAGATCCCTCTGCTCTTTCGGGATAATGATCTGCTCTTCGTACCCATCTTTATTTACTTCCCACCTGCCCGCTATGCCTTCCCCCAAACCAAAAAAGACTCAACTGTGTGGCTTATTAAATTCCCAGTTAATTAACCGGTCTGATATGAGCTATGGCAGGCGGGTTCAATTAATCGCACAACATACCTCCTTTAATCTTGATTTGTTTAAAGACCTATTTTTTCATTGAAATGATGACGTACCTGCCGGTTACACCGATTATTTTTTTCTTTTGCATGGCGGATACTCCATTTGCCTCAAAACGCTCTGAGGAGAGTGGCGCCTGAAAGATATGGGTTTCCTGCCAGCCGCTTTGATCTAAAATCCGAAGGTAATCATTGATTAAAATCGAATTCACCCGGGTCTCATTTTTGGCAGGGGTGTTTTGGAAATCGCGCCAGTCGGCATTGATAAATGCCATCTGTGTGCTATTTTTGGCGTTTGAGTGTGCCAGCGCAAAAAAGTTATCCAGAAATTCTAAATATTTCTCTTTCGATGGCCCGGATATGGCATCGAAATCGTAATTGTTTGATTGCTTTTTAAAATAAGGCGGATCAAAAATAATCAGGTCCGGTTTGGTTTTACCTTTTATCGGCCATTTTAAATTGGTGATATCCCAGAAACAGGGTTCAATTTCCGGCCGTGTATCCGGCCGATCATCCATGTCAAAGCTCCAGCATTTCCGGTTAAACGCGAGGCAGGTGTCCGCCACCACTCCACCACCCGCCATGGGATCAAACACCAGATCGTTCTGATCTGAAAAATAATACAGGATGTGTGCGATCATTTGGGCCGGGATGCGACCGGGCCAATCATCTCCGAAACGTTTGTCACAATCATTCCAGTTCCACAGATCCCATGTCCGCAATCCCCAGTTAAGTGCCTTAAATCTATCAAGATCGCTTTTGCCTTCCAACGCGATGGACCACACAAGAGGCTCTGCCCAACCATGCTTTTCAGCTACCTGTGGAACAGTAAATCCTTTCGATAAATCGGTATTTAGGAGAAATGCCAATTCTGGCATTTCTCCTAAATGGTTGTGAATTGTCTTTTGGTTTACTCCCATACGTTTTGCGATTCTATCCTGGGGGAAGCCCAGCCGGTGCATACGAAAGATTTTAATATCGATTTCCATATTGGTTGCCGCTCTTAAATCGGCTATATAAGCGTCAACTGTCTGTCTTGAACGACCGATTGCCTGCCCGATCTCAAAAGACGTCAACCGGGGATTGTTTTCATATGCCCGGCGGGCCGTCGTTTTGGCTTCTTCTTCAGTTAACTGGAGAGGACCTATCGCTTTTTTAGCGGCATAGAGCAGGGGATCCAAACCATTCAGCGTTATAATGTGAACCGGTATTTCGGTTGCGCCGATCTCCTTGTATGCATGCCAGCGATGAGCCCCGTCAAGAATGCGGTATTTATCGCCATATTCCGGATGAATCTGTATCTCGATGGGATCGATCTCAAAACCATCGCGCAGGTTTTCGGCAAACATGGAGACGCGTTTTGGATAAACACCGCTTCTCGGATATATGTCCTCATCCAGGATAATCTGTGAAATGGGAACTGTGCAGGCTGTTTTTGCCATAATACCCCTTGCTGCAATAATCAGGTTTAAAATGATGTAATAGGAACATATTTACCTCTCACCCCTTTGACCGAATGCCAAGTTTTCCCTTTATTGCCTTAACTAAACCCTTATTTCCAATATCAATTCTTTGAGTTCATTGCAACCATCTACGTTGATCTTATACAAATTTCAGAAAATTTTCCTTTTTTGATAGAAAGATTATCTATCAGAAGCCTTTTCATTTTAGGTGTTTTGTAAAAAAGGGCACGGGGTTGAAATTGTGCGTTTCTAGTCATTCAGGGACAAGAATTGATCGACGATCAGTTTTTGGCCTCTATTGGCCGCCCGAATGACAGCGGATTTTGAAATAAACGGCCGTAACGGCGATGCCGCCGTGTTAAAAGTAACCGCATAGCCGGTCAGAAGTCGTCGCATAATTTGAGCAATCGGCTCTTTGTCTTAAGTGGCGTTAATCATCAAAATCTAAAAAGTCGTCAAAATAATTCGGGATAGAATTTTCCCATATTTTTTCTTTAAGAAGTTCGTAAACATTGAAAACTATCGGGCAGATCGAATAATTATTAACTACACCAATCAGTCTGAAAATAAAGTCTTCTTTGTGTAAGTGAGGGTAAGATTTACAATCATTAGGACGATATTTATATTGAGTACATATATTGTTGGCTAAAAAGGGGCAAGGCAACTTGTTAAAAGTATAGTCCCCATCATCTTCCTTTTTTAAGAATTGTTTTTTGAAATTTGGAATGCTGATCCCGACGCTTTCAGATAATTTTTTAATATCATTTTCATTTAATACCGGGCTCACTTTCTTGCAGCAATTTGCGCATTTCGTACAATCTATTTCCGAGGAAACGTAATCAAATAATTCGTGAACAATTGAATCTAGTTCTTCGAGTGAAATATCGCAGCCTTTTAAAAAAGAACGAAACTTCCAGTTCTCATCATTTTTTAATTTGGATGTTCTTTTTATTTCTTTTAGATTTGTTTCCATTATTACGAAGTTGAATGCTGAGTTGACGAGCTGTATTGCCTGTATAATAGATTCGGAGATCCTGTTTAGGCAGGCATGAACCTGCGGCTCACCGATATACTCGGCATAATCAAGCCGACGCTGCTTGGTATATTACCGGTCGAAATTTTGGTGGCGGAATGGGTTTGCCCTCCGCGCGTGCAGCCTCAAGCCAAAGTTCCTTTGCTTTTTGAAGCTCACGCAATGCCCCGTCGGGAGTATCACCAAATGCGGAGCATGCCTCAAGATCCGGGATATCGGCGATGTACCCGTCGTCATCCTCTGAATAGAAAATGTTAATATGATAGTCGCGCATTATTCATCCTCCAGTTTAAGATCGTGTTTCTCTACCAGTTTCAGGAACTGGCGCATCTATTCTGGCTTGACGTGGCATGTGACTTCATTACCAAAAACAAATGAAAAAACAAACGCCTAATTTCAACTCCGTCCCCCTTTGTTCCCTATTTGCTAAAATAACAAAAAAGTTGCCTTTTACCACTTATCAGCCTATATTGTAAAATAAATCAAATATTTTCGTTTAATATCAAAGAAAATTTTATTCCACTTGGCCACAATATCCAATATATTGAATAGGTTAAGATCTGTGACATTATAAGAATTGGAAAAATGCATGCCGAAGATATAAAGCAAGAAGCCTATCGGCTGTTAGATAACTTGCCGGATAAAGCAACATGAGATGATTTAATGTACCAAATCTATGTCCGTCAGGCCATCGAAGCCGGGCTAAAAGACAGCGATGAAGGCCGAACGATTGAGGTCAAGGAAGTGCGAAAAAGATTTGGATTGATCAAATGAGTGTTCACTGGACAGAGAACGCCATGGTGTACGGCTTTTGCCGGATGATCTTTAATAAAACATATGCCAATCTTAATGTTGACCTTCTGGTTTTATACCCGTCTACTCTACCTTGAAAAAAAGCGGTCAAAGAAAAACCTCTCAAACCGCCTTTAATCATGCTTTCTTTCAAAAAACGAAATCCAACTCGTTTCATTAAAAAGTAAAAGTTTGTCGTTTTTCATTTCTCAAATAACACATTCATGGTGGGGATAATGGTGGGGATTAGAAATTTACCCAAAAATAAAAGGACTCAGAATTTGCTCTAAGTCCTTGTTTTTATTTTTGGTAGCGGGGGCTGGATTTGAACCAACGACCTTCGGGTTATGAGCCCGACGAGCTACCAGACTGCTCCACCCCGCATCAATGAATTGCAAACTATGTTAATAAACATATATGAAAAATATGTCAAGATGTTTTTAATTTATGAATGAAGATATCAAAGACCTGATCCGTGCAGCCTCGGCTCCGGCAGCATTTTTTTCATTTTTGTATCGCAAAAGCAGCCGCTTTGTCCGGCTTTTATGTCCCGATACTATTTCAATGGATGATCTGTGAACTTTTAGCCATTTTGAAAGATATTGAATACACATCTTGTTGGCCGCACCATCCACAGGAGGCGCCGTCAGCTTGATTTTAAGGGCATCATTATGCAGTCCTGCAATCATGTTTTTAGAGGACCTGGGTTGAATAAAAACCGTGAGCGTAACCCCGTTGATATTTTCTTTTAGATACGGCATTTTGGTTTGTTACAGCAAATATAGACAATTTTAGGTGCTGCTTTTAATATCGTTAATAATGCGGGTGGATGAAATATTTTCTGAAACCGGAATCAGAACCACCTTTCCCCCAAGCGCTTCAACACGTTCGCGTCCGAAAACTTCCTTGGATGTATAATTTGAGCCTTTGGTCAGCACATCCGGTTGTATGATTTCAATAAGTTTGATTAGCTCTTGGGAGGAAAAAACGACAACGTAATCCACAGCGTCCAGTGCACTTAAAATCCTGACCCGTTCTTTTGAATGGAGTACGGGTCTTCCCGGTCCTTTCAATGTTTTTACAGATTCATCGTCATCGATGGCAACGATAAGGATATCTCCCAACTGTTTTGAAGCGGAGAAGAGCAGGATATGGCCCACATGCAAAAGATCAAAGCAGCCGTTGGTCAAAACTATCCGTTTTCCTTTTTTCTTGAGTTCTCCGATGAGCGACGGAAGCTCAGGCAACTCTTTGTATTTAGACGGCAGGCTATCATCATCCGACTTAAATGCCGAAGCGAGTTCCTGATTAGACACCGTTGCGGTTCTCACCTTGCCCACAACGATTTTCAAGGCCGAAGCGAGTTCTTGTTTTGACACCGTTGCAGTTCCTACCTTGCCCACAACGATTCCGGCGGCGGTATTGGCAACAGTCACACTGTTTTTGATTGAAACCCCGGATGCGACGGCCAGACCAAGGATCGCGAGAACCGTATCACCGGCCCCTGAAACATCAAAAACCTGCCGTGCCTCTGCCCTGACTCGGTAAGGTGATCTATTTTTCTCAAACAGAACCATACCATCTTTTCCGCATGTGATGAGAAGCTTATCAAGGTGGACGTTTTGAAGAATTTTGTTTGCCGCTATTTCAAGGGAGGATTCATTGACAATATCAACTCCCGAAGCCAGAGCAGCTTCTTTTTTGTTCGGTGTGAGGAGGGATGCCCCTGAATATTTCGAAAAATCGAGCCCTTTGGGGTCTGCAATGGTAATTTTTTTGTGCTTTTGAGCGGCCGATATCAGCCTGGAGAGCAAGGTTTTGGTAATCAGTCCCTTTCCGTAGTCGGAAATCAATACCACATCAACATGGGCAATGTTATCTTCTATGAATCTTGTAATCTTGTTTATGGTTGAATCTGATATTGTTTTATCTGTTTCTCTGTCGATTCTGAGGACATGCTGATGGGATGCAATAACTCTTGTTTTCTGTGTGGTGGTCATGCCCGGTTCCTGAATAATTCCGGTCGTATCGATTCCCAGCTCTTTGAATTTATTGAGCAGAATCCGTCCATTTCTGCCCGTGCCGATCACCCCGGCCACGGTAACTTTTGCACCCAGAGCAACGATGTTGTTAACGACATTGCCGGCACCACCCATGGCGTAATCCTCGTTTTTGATCGATACCACCTGGACCGGCGCCTCCGGGGATATGCGATCCACTTCACCCCAGAGATATTCGTCGAGCATCAAATCACCCACAACAAGCAGATTGCATCTGTCGAATTTTGAAATATCAATAGGCATGGCATTCACTGGAAAATCGGGTTAATTGGAAGCGCGATACTTTTCAATAACTTCCATCAGAAATTTTGGCGGGCGCACGACCCGGCCGTTAGTGTCCACACACGCATGTTTTGTATATCCTTTGGCAAGGAGTTTTGTACCATCTTCACTAAAAATTTGGTAATTGAACTTCATACCTCCCTTGACATTGGTGTCAAGTGAAGTTTCTATAATTAAAATATCGTCGTACTGGGAAGGAGAGTTGAATTTGCAGTGAACCTCGGATAAGGGGAGAAAAAATCCCCTGGATTCGATTGATTTATATGGAACTCCCAAATACCTGAACATCTCGGAGCGAGCGCTTTCAAACCAGCGAAAGTAGTTGGCATGATAAACAAATCCCATTTTGTCCGTATCACCGTATATGACCCGGCATGTGGTTGTGTGGGTAATCATAAAATATTTCGTAAGTTACTTAGCAAATTTTACTTATGCAGGTTTTAGGTCAGACCCGTTTGACAGTATTTGTTGAATAATATGTCTCAGATCGTCATAGCTGTATGATACCGGAAATTCAGGGAATTCATTTTTCACATTTTCAGGCGGATCAAAAAGAATGCCGTCATCGGCTGCTTTTAGCATGGTAATGTCGTTGTAAGAATCCCCCACGGCTATGGTGTCGTATTTCAGATTTTTTAACGAAATCACCGCTTCCCGCTTGCTGTCTTTTTGTCGTAATATATATCCGGCAATGGAACCGTCGGAATCTATGGATAACGTGTGACAGAACAGTGTGGGCCACCCGAGTTTTTGCATCAAAGGACCTGCAAACTGGTCAAATGTATCGGAAACAATGATGACCGGGATGCGCGACCTGAGCCAGTCAAGAAATTCCAATGCCCCGTCAAGAGGGTCCATGGTGGCGATCACCGCTTGGATATCATCTATTTTGAGCCGGTTTTCATCAAGGATTGCGAGACGTCGTTTCATTAAGACATCGTAATCGGATATATCACGAGTTGTAAGCCTAAGTTCTTTAATACCTGTTTTTTCGGCCACATTTATCCATATTTCCGGTACAAATATTCCTTCCAGGTCGGAGCAGACAATATGCATGACACCTCACATTCGATATTCAATCTTCTTGGTTTTCATTCTCTATTCTTATGAGAACAGGTTTGGCACTGACCACGTCGAGATTCATAATTTCGGACAACGCCTTTTGCACATCAGCTTCTTTGGCAAGATGGGTGAGCATGACGATGGGTACTGAACCTTTGGTTTTTCGTCCTTTCTGGTGCACCGATTTTATGCTGATGTCATAATCACCCAGAATACCCGATACTTTTGACAGTACGCCGGGCCGGTCTATGGCGGCAAACCTGAAATAATAATACGTCCTGATTTCATCAACCGGCATAACGGGAATTTTCCGGATATTATTCATCTGGTATGAGAGTGCCGGAACCCGGCCTCTTGACCCGGTTAACAGGTTGCGGGCGAGGTCGACCGTGTCGCCGACCACGGCACTGGCGGTGGGCATCATCCCGGCTCCGTATCCGTAAAGCATCATATCACCGATGGCATCACCGGAGATTGTGACGGCATTGAGGGTGCCGCCGACACTGGAAAGGGGATTGTCAAAAGGAATCATGGTGGGATGCACTCTTGCCTCTATGGCATTGCCCATGTTTTTGCTAATGGCCAGAAGTTTGATCCTGTAGCCAAACTGCCCGGCGAAATCAATATCCATGGGGTCTATATTAGAGATACCTTCGATATATATATCCTTAAAATTAATCTCCATGCCGTAGGCAAGGGAGGTGAGAATGGCAAGTTTGTGGGCGGTGTCGATTCCTTCGATATCCAGGCTCGGGTCCGCCTCGGCATACCCGTTTTTTTGTGCTTTGGCAAGTGCAGTGTCAAAATCGCTGCCATCATCCGTGCTTGTGGATAGGATGTAGTTACACGTACCGTTTAGGATGCCGGCCATGGATTTTATGTGATTCCCCACCAGAGATTCCCGCAGGGATTTGATGATCGGCATGCAGCCGCCCACGCCGGCTTCAAAGGCAAGATCAACCCCTTTTTCGGTTGCGGCCTTGAATAGGGCATTACCATGGACGGCGAGCAGTGCCTTGTTTGCGGTAACAACCTGTTTGCCCTTATCAATGGCTCTTAAAATAAGTTCCCTGGCAACCCCTTCTCCCCCGATTAATTCGATAATGATATCAATATCAGGGTCATCCACCACTTTATAGGCATCGCTGATAAAGACTCCGTTATCAAATCGTATTCCACGATCAGTTTCCAGGTCGATATCGGCAACATATTTCAGGTTCAGATCGGCTCCGACCCGGGAACGGATAAGGTCCCTGTTTTCAATAAGAATCTTTGCAACACCTGTGCCGATCGTTCCGCAGCCGAGCAAACCAATATTTATTTTTTTCATGCAATTTGCTCCTGAACAGGAATTACATTATCTTTCGTATTCCTCTTATGGCCTGGTTTATGCGCATCTTGTTTTCTATCAGAGCAAAACGCACATATTCATCACCGTACTCGCCAAATCCAAGACCCGGTGAAACCGCAACCTGGGCCTCATTAATCAGCATTTTGGAAAATTCCACGGATCCCATTTTAATAAATTTGTCAGGAATTTTGGTCCATACAAACATGGTTGCTTTGGGGCTTTCCGTCTCCCAGCCTACTCGGTTAAGGCCTGATATCAAAGCATCCCTTCTTGTTTTATAAATATCACATATCTCCTTGACACATTCCTGGGGGCCGTTTAAGGCGATGATGGATGCAATCTGAATCGGCTGAAAAATACCATAATCCAGGTAGCTTTTTATCCGGCGAAGGGCGCCCACAACTTCGCTGTTCCCCACACAAAAACCGACTCGCCAGCCGGGCATGCTGTAACTCTTGGAAAGTGAGAAGAATTCAACACCAACATCCTTGGCGCCTTTGACCTGGAGAAAACTGGGCGGTTTATAGCCGTCGAACGCCAGATCTGCATAAGCGAAGTCGTGGACGATCAAGATGTCGTGTTCTTTTGCATAATCGACGATATTTTCAAAAAATTTTAGATCAACGACTTCCGTAGTGGGATTATGGGGATAGCTGATAATTAAAACCTTGGGCCTTGGCCAGGTCTGCCGGGTAGCGTTCATCAGGTTATCGAAAAAATCGTTGCCCGGACCCACGGGGATTCCCCTGACATCACCCCCGGAAATAATTGCCGAGTAAGGATGGATCGGGTAAGTCGGGTTGGGTGTGAAAACTACGTCTCCGGGCCGGATGGTGACAAGGATAAGATGCGATATTCCTTCCTTGGCGCCGATGGTGACGATTGCCTCCGTATCGGGATCGATATCCACATCATATCTTCGTTTGTACCAGCTGGAAATGGCCATTCTCAGCTTGGTGATACCCATGGATGCTGAATAGCGGTGATTTTGCGGTTTCTGGGCGGCTTCTGTCAGCTTATCGACAATGTGCTGTGGCGTCCCCATGTCAGGATTTCCCATTCCAAGGTCGATAATATCCTCTCCGGCATGGCGGGCATCCATTTTGATTTTGTTAACTGTTGCAAATACATACGGTGGGAGACGATCGAGTCTGGCGAAAGTTTTCATAAAAATAACCTCTTAGGCGCTTAGTTAAATTTTTGTGCTTTTTGTGGCAAAACTTTTTCTTTTCGCCACAAAGGCACCAAGACACTAAGAAAGAATAACAAAATAAAATCCTTCGTGTCTGGTTTATTGTTGTCAAGTTTTATTTTTAAAAAACCAGCAGAAAATTATCGTGTGCGAGAATGTGCCCCCATTAAGCTCGTCGGAGCACATGATAATTTTTCTGCTGG
>Ga0114919_10003696_pt1 | contig 12319 bp, 9 predicted proteins | sample BlataG_FD_88682 | JGI IMG/M metagenome (GOLD analysis project Ga0114919, IMG submission 88682) | Deep subsurface microbial communities from Black Sea to uncover new lineages of life (NeLLi) - Black_00105 metaG | ecosystem: Environmental > Aquatic > Marine > Oceanic > Sediment | place: Atlantic... | reverse complement strand
TGAAGGCGAGGTAGGGACCGAGCACGAAGCCGGCGGCGAAGAATTGGGCCGCGAGCCCCGAGGCCCGGTAGCCGGCCGCGCGGAAGAAACGTACCAACTCGCGTGCGGTCAGGACGGCGAAGACCAACACGACCGGCGTGGACAACGCACCGTTGAGCAGCCAGGCTCCCAAGTCGAGCTGACGCCCGAACGGCAGCGGCAAACGCCACCCGGGCGACTCGAGCGTCGCCAAATAGGCGTCGATGAGCAGAAGCCCGATAAGTGTTACGGTCAGCAGGCTACCGGAGATCAGGCGTTGACGTAGCACGGGGATCGCGTCTTCCGGAGCGAACGGTCTCACGAGGCCGCGGACGGTGAGCTCGACGCCTCCGGCGGCTCGACGTCGCCGTAGCGTCTCTCGCGGCAGGCGTAGGTGCGAATCGCGTCATACAGGTGTTCGGCGCGGAACTCGGGCCATAAGACGGGCGTCACATACAGTTCCGCGTAGCTGATCTGCCACAGCAGGAAGTTGCTGAGGCGCATTTCGCCGGCGGTGCGGACGACCAGGTCGGGATCGGGCAGGCCGGCGGTGTCGAGGGCGCCCGAGATCGCGTTTTCATCGACGTCGGCGGCGGCGAGCTCGCCGTTCTGCACACGGCGGGCCAACCGGCGGACCGCATCGACCATCTCGGCGCGCGCCCCGTAGTTCAGCGCCAGGCAGACTATCAAGCCGCTGTTGTCGCGGCTGAGGTTCTCTGTGGTTTCCAGCTCGCGACGGACGGCCTCCGGCAACTCGTCGCGATGCCCGATCTGCCTCAGGCGAACGTTGTTCTCCATGATCTCCCGGCGCTCCGCCACCAGGTAGTGCGCGCACAGGGCCATGAGCGCATCAACTTCCTCCTTGGGCCGCTTCCAGTTCTCCGCGCTGAAGCTATAAAGGGTCAGGCACTCAATGCCCAGGCGGGCGCAGTGTGTGACAACCTCGCGGACCGCCTTGGCACCGGCACGATGTCCCTCGAGGCGCTCGAGCCCGCGTTGGCGAGCCCAGCGACCGTTGCCGTCCATGATGATGGCGATGTGGCGTGGCAGCGCAGCGCTTGGCAGACCGAGCACCTGTTGCGGGTCCAACGCCGTCATGGTGGCCATTGCTACGCCCCGTTCTCGATCAGAATCACCTGTTCGCGCTCCGGGCCGACGCCGACCACCCCGATGGGCGTGGCGAGCCGCGTGCTGATGAGATCGAGGTAATCGCGGGCGGCCGCGGGCAAGTCCGCGAGCCGCCGACAACCGCTCAGCTCCGCGTCCCAGCCCGGGAGCGTCTCGTAGAGCGGCTGAGTCGCCTGCAATTCATACGCATCGGCGGGGAAGTGGTTCGAGATGTCCGGTCCATTGCGGTAGCCGACGCAGACCTTCAGCTCGTCGAGTCCGGAAAGCGTGTCCAGGTGCATGACGGCCAGGCAGGTCGGGCGGGCAATCATGACGGCATAGCCGGTGGCCACCGTGTCGAACCACCCGCACCGTCGCGGGCGACCGGTGGTCGTGCCATATTCGCCGCCGCGCTCGCGGATGGTGTCGCCCAGCGCGCCGGTCAACTCGGTTGGAAAGGGTCCCGAGCCGACGCGTGTGGTGTAGGCCTTGATCACGCCGACGGTGGAGTGAATCGCGGCGGGGGGCACGCCGGCACCGTTGACCACCGCCCCGACACCGGTGCTCGTGCTGGTGACGTAGGGATAGGTACCGTGGTCGATGTCGAGCAGGCTGCCCTGGGCCCCTTCGAACAGAACGCGCGCGCCGGCCTTCATGCGCTCATGCAACAACAGCGTGGTATCGCAAACGAAGGGGCGCATCTGCTCGGCGAAATCGAGGTATTCCTCGGTGATGGCCAGCGCGTCGAAGGGCTCGCGGAAGTCGTAAAGCGCGGCGAGATAAGCGTTCTTGTGGGCCACGATGGTCGCCAGCCGCTCGCGGAAGCGCTGGGCGTGGTAGAGCTCGCAGACGCGGATGCCCCAGCGGCGGGAAACCTTGTCGGCATAGCAGGGACCGATGCCGCGCGCGGTGGTGCCCAGCTTGCCGCCGGGCAGGGCGGCCTGCTCGGCCAACATGTCCTGGCGGCGGTGATAGGGAAAAACGAGCTGGGCCCGGTGACTGACGCGCAGCCGGTCGCCGATGTCCACGCCCCGCTCGCGCAGGGACTGGATCTCGCCGAGCAGCACGGCGGGGTCGATGACCGATCCGCAGGTGATCATGCCGGTCACGTGCTCATGCAGAACTCCGCTGGGAAGCTGGTGGAGCGCGAACGTTTCACCGTCGGCCACGATGGTATGTCCGGCGTTGGCCCCGCCGCTGAAACGCACGACCAGGTCGAAGTGCCGGACGAGCACATCGACCAGCTTGCCCTTGCCCTCGTCGCCCCACTGGAGCCCGACGACACACGTGTTGCCCATCTCATCGAAACGCATAACGGCTCGTCTCAGAAACTCGTTCGTACTCCCCGCATCTCGGCGACGCGAGCCCCCTCCGCCCGGCGCGGGATTGCCGCCGCCGTTTTGTAGCACTTGCCGACCCGCGAGGCAAATGGCATGTGTCGGCGGGGCAGGGCCGCGACCGGCCTCGGCCGGGTCAGCGACCGCAGCGCTCGATCAGCTCGCGCAGGCGGCCGGTCAGCTCCGACTGGAACGCCAGCGAACCGTCGCCGAACACGCCGACGTCCTCGGCCAGGACCAGCTCTGCCGGTGCGTCGGCGGTGCGGGCATCGGTGGCGGCCGGCTCCGCCGCACTGCGGGTCCTCAGGCGAACCACCGTCTCGCGGCCGTCGGTGCCGATCCCCGCGGCGGATGCGTAACTCACGACGTAGCGCAACCCGGCGGCAGAGTCAAACTGCCAGGTAACCCGCAGACGCGTGAGATAACGAGCGGCCCAGGTGGTCCGTTCGGCGGCCTCGCGCGCCAACCACTTCATAAAGATTATCATCGGCTCGGACGACAGACCGTCGTGAGGAGTTCGGTTGTCGATGCGTCCGGTGCGTATGATCAGGTGGCGGTCGCAGCCGCGCGCGTCGGCCGGCGGCAACGTGACCCCCAGGTGGGCCAGCCCCCGGTCCGGCGACACCCAACGGACCGGCCGCAGCAGTGGACAACGCCGCTGCAAGTCGGCGATGTCACGCACGATCACCTGGTCATCGTCCCAGCGATTCCAGTATTGCACGTAGTCCTCGGTCGGGCCGCCGAGATGCATCCGCAACAGGTGTCGGGCCAGGCGCGGGGCCAGCAGCCGGCCATGCTGTCCCGCAACGAGCCACGGCAAATCGGTCGCCAGCAGCTCGCCCCGCTCAAGCGGTCGGGCCGCCGACACGACGTTGCCGCACTTGCTCTCCCACGGCGTCTCGCTGGCCAGGAGGGTGGCGAAGGCAACGTGGTCGGCGTAGCGCTTCCAGGAGCGGCCGGCCGCCAGCACACGCATGCGGAAGTCGCCCGCCGCGTCGAGCGTGGAGTAGGGAACCACGTCTTGCAGGGCAAAGCCGCGGGTGGGGACATCCGCATACTCGACGCGGGCGGACATGATGTCGTGTCGGGCCGCGTGGGATACGACTCGCGTGGTGGCCACCCCGGCCCGGTTGACCAACCTCGCCAGGGTCTGAAGGTCGATGATCAGCCAGCTTTGGGCGGCCAGGCGCTCCACGTCGGCCAGAGTCAGCTTCAGCCGACGGACCCAGTCCGGATCGAGCACGCCGGCCGCCCCACGCAGCCGACCGGCCAGTTGGCGGGCCGAGCGCGGCGAAGCGATCCGCTCCACCTTCGCCGGCGCGACCACGGCCGCCAGCGATTCCAAGGCGGCCGGCAACACGACGCGCTCGATCGGGAACGGCGGGCGATAGGTTCTCCAGCGGGGCACGTTCGCCGCCGGATGACACTTCGGGTCGCGCTCCGCCACGGGATGAAACACGACCTCCTCGAACAGCCGAGCGCAGGTCGTATCGGGCAGACACAACTGCAAGTGCGTGGCGTTCTCGGGTGCCTGAACCCAGCCGAGCAGCTCGCGGCAGGGATCAGCTTCGGCGATCGCATCGAAGTGGATGCTCTGCTCGTTGACGGGCTCGTCATCGCGGAGGAAGAGGGCGTGCAATCTGGCGCTGCGGGCGGCCTCGGTCGGCGAGAGGCGGCCGCGCGCCAGGTACCACTGCTCGCGCTTGCAGCGCACCGGTCCGGATAGCAGCCGGCGGTCGCCGTCCCAACGCCAGCGGCGCAAGGCACCGGCATGGGCCTGCAATCCGCCGTGCGGTCCTGTTAGTTGATGCTTCATGTTCACGCGCGTATCGCCGTCATCCCGAGGCAAGGGTTCGGCCGGCGCTCGACCGGCTGCTGCGACACTCCGCAGGTCTTGCCCCCGACTCGCCATTATCGTGCCGAAGTGGGCTGCGCCAACACCGGGCTGGCGTTGGGTAGCGCGCGGGGGTTACACTCCGCTCAGGCGATGAGGCCACGTTCCGCGCGCCGCATCGTTCCATGCGAGGCCCGGAATGCCTGAGCAACCGCCGCTGCCCACTGAGCCCGACAAGATCGTCATGGCCCGCCCGGTCCAGGCACTCCCATATGCGGCCGCGCCGGGTAAGCCGCCCGCGCCGATCGAGCTGCCCGGCCTGCGCCGGGACCACGCCTACCTTGACCTAGTACTGATCCTCACCGTGGCGGTGATCGTCCCGTTCACACCCAGTCTGCTGATGTTGATCGTGGTCGCCAATCCGGGCCTGCCGGAGATCGGACCGCTCACGTCAGTCCTCAAGTGGATCGACGTGTTGCTGGTCGGGAGCATCGCGGCGTACCTGCTGCTGCGGCACCGGCTGCCGACGGCAGCGTTCGGTTTGCGCTCCAGCGGCCTGGGACTCCAGGCACTCTGGAGCTTGGGTGCGCTGATCGCCGCCTATGCCTACATCGCCGGCAGCGTCGTGATCATCCTGGCCGTGATCGCGTTCATTCCCGGCCTGCAGAAGGACCTGCTTCACCGGGTAGACTTCGTGCAACAGATGCCGGTGACAAGCCTGATCGACTCGATCCTGCTGCTGATCCCGGTGGCGATCCACGAAGAGCTGCTTTTCCGCGGCATGCTGCTGCCGTACCTGCGGCGGGTGGTCGGCCGTTGGTGGCTGGCGATCCTGATCTCGTCGGCGATTTTCGGCGGACTGCACTTCCCGCAAGGGTGGCTCGGGGCACTGCAAATAACCGGGATGGGAGCCGTACTCGCCATCTGCTTCGTGCTGTCGCGCAGTCTGCTGGCGGTCACGATCGCGCACTTCGCGTTCAACCTGCTGCAGTTCCAGATCGTGCGCCTGTTGCCGGACATGCAGGATCTGTTGCAGAACGGTTGAATGGGCAGTGTTCAGGGGCGAGGCGAACCACGGTTGGTCGTCGGATCGGCGTTCTCAGGCCCCCAGCCAGCGGACCAGCGCGAGGAACAGTGCCAGCGCCAGAATGCTCGCCGCGGCAAGCCGGGCGCTCATCCGTGACCCGCGCGTTGACCGGCCCGACGAGGCCCGCTCACGTAACAGGCTAATCTGCTTGTCCCCGAACTGCACCTGGGCGATGAGCAATTGGGTCTGGAAATCGGAGAGCCCGAGCTTGCGACCCTCTTCGAGAATGCTCACTCGGCGTGAATGACGCAGCAAACCGTCCTCCAGCGAGGCGGTGATCAACCAGCGGAGACGCGTCACGTTGGCTTTGCGCCCGCTCGCAAGATACTCGGCTTGGCGACGCGGATCGCGTAACGATTTGTACGCTAAGTGTAACTCGTCGAGTTGCTGCCGCGACGCACTGTGGGTGGCGGGGTCGTCCAACGCGGCCAGCAGCCGTTCCCGCACCGCGCGAAACCGACGCGTGATCTCCGCCGGACCGTAGCGCCCGGGTGTCAATCCCAGAATGGCAAAATAGTCACGGGACATCCTCTTGTCCCCTCCACCCTAACCATAGCGCGCGGATGGAAAAAGACAAACCGCCGACCGCGAATCGTGTGGGTGGAAGTACCGGCTGCGCAGGCACGATGTACGCTGACGGAGACCAAGCGAGGTTTTATCAGTCGATCGCAGAACTGAAGCGTCTGACGGGGAAGTCCGGCGCTACCTTCGGGCGTTACAGGGCTGAAAGAGACCGCTACGTGCTCGGTAGAAAAGGCTGCATCGCATGTCATTCCGAGAAGCGCAGCGACGAGGAATCTAGCCGCAAATGCGGAATTCGTCGAAACTCCCGGCCAGATCCCTCCTCCCTATGGTCGTCGGGATGACAGTGAATTCGCCCTTTTCCACAAAGCAACCGCTAGGGCTTCTCGCCCCCGCCGCCGCCCGGTTCTTCCGGCTTGCCCTTCTCCTTCTCTTTCTCGGACGGTTCGCCCGCGCCCTGCTCGGGCGGCTTCTTCTCGCCCTGCTCCTCGTCGCCGGGCTTGGCCTCTTCGGCCGGCTGCTCCTCGGGCGGGGCCGGCTTCTTCAGCCAATCGGGGTACTTGTACTCCAGCTCGTATTCCGGGTGCGGCACGTTCAGCGAGTTGAGCCAGTCCAGGACGACACGGAAGTTCGGGTCGCGCATGCCCTTCAACACCGGGACGAGCCGGCCCTTCTCAACCGGCGGGTGCGCCTGGTCGTTGTCTTCATCAGCCGGCAACAAGAAACCCAACAGCGCGCTGTTGCCGGGAAGATCACGGTCGATCAGCGGCCCGTGGCGGGTCTCGAGCCGGTCCAGGATGAGAAAGCTGGTGTAGGCGACATCGTCCTTGGTGCGCGGCCCGCTCGGCAGCCGGAAGAGCTGGGCCGCCCGCGTCCCGTGACACCCGGACTTGGTGCAGCCCTTGGTCACCAGCGGCAGAACGCGGCGCTTGAACGTCTTGAACACCTCGGTGTCGCCGCGGATCTCGATCTGGTCCGCGTACTTCACTCCCGTGGCGCGCAGGATGACTTGCAGCTTCTCGTGCGGCTGACCGCGTTGGAGGATGCGGTCGGCGTGGTGGTCGGGATCGTCCGAGCGGCCGATCTCCGCGCGCACGACCCGTTCCAGGTCGGCGTAGCCCTTTTTCTTGACGAACCTGACGTGCACCTTTTCGGCCGGCCCGTCGAGCGGGTACTCGTAGAGCTTCAGCCGCTTGATGTCACGCTCCGAAAGCAGCGGCGGCGCCGGGAGGCCGTCGGTCTTGGCAGCCTCTTCCTGCGGCTTCTCCGGCTCGCCGACACCGGCCGCCACGTTGGCCTGCTTGACCAATTCGCGCTGGGCGAGCTCGAGGAGCAACTTGGCGTTGCGGTGGTCCGGGTCGAGGCCGAGAACGTAGTTGCACTGCTTCTTGAGCAGATCGAAACGGTTCTTCACCCGCAGCCATTCGGCCAACGCGTAGTGACCTTCAGCGTCGTCGGCGACGAGGACGTTGAAGCGGCGCAGGAAGTCCTCGTCCACCGTCTGGGCGGCCGAGACCCACTCGACCCGCTCCACGTCGGCTTTCTTCAGGCGCACCTCCCCGGCAGCGTTGCGGATGATGATTTCGGTGGCGGTCGCGGTCACTTCGCCGCGCAGGGGACTGCCCTTTTTGGGATAGACCTTGGCCAGGTCGGCGAGTGTGGGGAGGGCCCCGAGCCAGAGTCCCAGTCCCAGACCGGCTACGATCCACGCTGTTCTGCTTGCCCTGCTCATGATTCGCTCCGTTCGGCCGGCGCGCCCGGCCGCTCCGCGTTAAACCTTGCGGTGCGCCGTGCGGGCCACCTCGGTGCCGTCCTTCAGCGGCGCAATCTCGTAATCGCCGAAGATACTCGGTGCTTCCTGCTGCAACAATCGGAGTATGAGGATCGCGACGCGGCGGATTTCGGTCTCGGCGTGCTCGTTGGCACGCAGCTCGATGAAATGACGCCACGCGCGCGCGTTGCCGGTCACGAAAATCTTCGTCTCGGTCGCGTTGGGAAGCACGCTGCGGGCGGCCTGACGGGCCAGTTTCCGCCGCAGCGTGCCCGACGGCTCGTCGGCAAACCTGCGCTGGAGCCGCTCGGCGAGCCGGCAATAGGCCTCGTGCGACTGGCGGATCGATTCGAGCCAGACGGTGTGCAGCTCCGCGTCTTCGGCGATGCAGGCCGGCTCGATGAAGTCGGCGGTGCTCTCGTCCACGTAGCGCTGCGAGAGCTGCGAGTAGCCGAACCCGGCCCGGTGGCGCACGAACTCGTGCGTGAACGACCGCGACACGCCGGTGATCAGCACGTTCCACACCGCGTGCTCGAGCACCGAGCCGTGGGCTACGCTGAGGATGTTGGCCAGGTATTCGGCGTTGGTCTTACGGCCTTTGCCGAAGGACATGTAGCAGACGCGGCCGGCCATCTCGCAAAGGGCCTCGGCCCCGACCTCGCTGTCGGTGGACCAGGTGGTCTGGTGCTCGGCGAGGAAGCGCTCGACCGCGTCATCGTCGATGACCTGCCGGCCGACCAGATAGACACGCGGCTGGTGGACGATCTTCACGTACACACCTCCTGTAGGTCCCCTGAATTGTACCGGGCTAGGCTGCCAGCGACACGGGGTCGGCACCGGTAACATGGCTCGGCCGAGGTGAAAGACAAGCCCTGCGTGGACTAGCAGTCTGGTGCAGAATTGTAGCGCCGGACCCTTCGGCTTCGCTCAGGGCAGGCCTCCGAGTCCGGCGCGCCCGCGTTCGTGCGGCCGAAACGTCGGACTCGGAGGTCCGACGCTACGGGGGTGGCGCGTTCGAGAGGTCTTCCACCGGACTGCTGGGGGCCGGCGGCCGCCTACGTTCCCTCAGTCGAGGAGGTCAGGTACGCCGCCTGCGCGCGCGTCAGCCGGTCGATCTTGACGCCCATCGCGTGCAGCTTCAGCTTCGAGATCCAGTCCTCGATCTTCTTCGGGACGTCGTGCACGCCGACCGGCAGTCTCTTGCGGAGCTTCTTGGCCCATTCGGCGGCCAGGGCCTGGGTGGCGAAGCTCATGTCCATGACGCTGGCCGGGTGTCCGGTCGCCGCGCTGAGGTTGATCAGCCGCCCCTGGGCCAACAGGTAGATGCTCTTGTTCTTGCCGACCTGATACTCGTCCACGTGCCGGCGGACGCCCTTGATTACCCGCTTTGACATCTTCCGCAGTGCCGGGATGTCGATCTCGACGTCGAAGTGGCCGCTGTTGCAGACCATCGCCCCGTCGCGCATCTTGCGGAAGTGCTCCGCGCGCAGCACGTGCTTGTTACCGGTGACGGTGATGAACACCTCGCCGAACGTGGCGGCTTCGGCCATCGGGCGTACGTCGAAGCCGTCCATGACCGCCTCGAGGGCCTTGAGCGGCTCGATCTCCGTCACGGTCACGATCGCCCCCGCCCCGCGGGCACGCATCGACACTCCACGTCCGCACCAGCCGTACCCGGCCACCACCACACGCTTGCCCGCCAACAGCGTGTCCGTCGCCCGGACGACCCCGTCCATCGTGCTCTGCCCGGTGCCGTAGCGGTTATCGAACAGGTGCTTCGTGTCGGCGTCGTTAACGTCGATGACGGGGAACTTGAGCGTGCCATTATTGGCCATCGCCCGCAGCCGGATCACGCCGGTGGTGGTCTCCTCCATGCTGGCGATGATGTTCTCGGCGTCTTTGGCGCGCTTGGTGTGCAACAGGTTCACCAGGTCGGCCCCGTCGTCCATGGTGATTTGCGGCCTGGGGTCGATCACTTGGTTCAGGTGCTGGTAGAACACCTTCACGCTTTCGCCACGCCGCGCGAAAACCGGCACCCCGAAGTCCTTGACCAGACTGGCGGCGACGTCGTCCTGCGTGCTGAGCGGGTTTGACGCGCACAGGGCGACCTGGGCCCCGCCGGCCCGCAGCGTGCGCATCAGATTGGCGGTCTCGGAAGTCACGTGCATGCAGCAGCCCATGCGCAGCCCGCGCAAGGGCTTCTGCTTCTCGAAGCGTTGGCGGATCAGGGCCAACACGGGCATGTCGCGATCGGACCAGAGAATGCGTTTCTTGCCGTTGGCTGCCAACGAGAGATCGGCTACGTCACGAGGTACTTTGGCCATGAAAGACTGCTCCTGACAAAACGAAATCCGCCGGGCGGGCAACGCCCACCACCGGATTCAAACACCTTGGCTCTGTTCCTGCGGGACAGCGCCCACCGTGCGTTCTGTGGCGGGCGCGACCTATGTTACGGTTTCCCGGGCCACGCCAGACGCTGCCCGCCCCAGGTTGTGCGGTTAGATCATTCACACGGGCCCCACGCCGGGACCGACATTGGGAAGAGCCTTCCCGCCACCGCCGTGGAAGTTAAACGTGCCGGACCGTACCTACAAGGCCGTTGCCCGGGCTTTCTGCATCGGCGTTCTGGGACGCCGCACCCCGTGGCGCCGGCTATGTACGTCTCCGCCTGCTGTCTTCGGGGTAATCGCCCCACGTGTGGCGCGCCCGGTCGAAGGGGATGCGCAGCGAAACCGTCTCGCCGGTCGCTTTCCACTCGACCGGGTAGCCGCACTTCTCGAAGACCCGCATCATCGGCGTGTTGCGGGTGAGCACCTCGCCGACGAACCCCCTGATGTTGCGGGCCTCGGCGATCTCGGTGAGCCGGCGCATCAACGCCGTGCCCAGCCCACGCCCCTGATGCGCATCGTCCACGACGAACGAGGCCTCGGCAAAACCGGTTTGCGGATCAAGGAAGTACGTCGCCCAGCCGACCACCTTCTCGACCTCCCCCTCCACAGTCGACACAACCAGCGTCATGTCGTGGTCATAGTCGATCGTACAGAAGCGCTGCAAGTTTTCGTGCGGCATGTACTTCTTGGTTGAGAAGAAGCGCAGGTAGATCGTTTCCTGGCTGAGGCGGTAGAACAGGTCGCGCAGCAGCGACTCGTCGGTGGGCTTGATCGGGCGGATCAGCATGCGCGCCCCGTCCTTGTCCTGGCCCCACGTCTCGAGCTGCCTGGGATACAGCGGGATATACACCGGCGGCTCGAGCTGATCGGAGTAAATCAGTTTGTGTTGCTTGGCTTCGGCCAGCAGCCAGGGGCGAAACTTGGGATGCGCGATCGAGATCAGCGCCATCGCCCGCTCGCGCACGTTGACCCCGTGCAGGTTGACCGCCCCATATTCGGTGACCACCCAGTGTACGTCGCCGCGCGTGGTAACCACGCCGGCCCCGTCGTCGAGCCGCGGCACGATTCGTGACACCGTCCCGTTCGCCCCGGTCGAGGGCATGGCCACGATCGGCTTGCCGCCCCGGCTGCGCGCCGCGCCGCGGATGAAGTCCACCTGCCCGCCGATGCCGCTGTAGAACTTGAGCCCGATCGAGTCCGAGCAGACCTGCCCGGTGAGGTCAATTTGCAGGCAGCTATTGATGGCGACCATACTGTCGTTCTGGGCGATGACGAACGGGTCGTTGGTGTAATCCAGCGGGTGCAGCTCTACCATCGGGTTCTCGTGGAGCCACTCATAGGTCTCTTTGCCGGCCATCACGAAGCTGGCGATGATCTTGCCCGGGTGCAGGTTCTTGCGTTTGCCGGTGATCATGCCCCGCTCGACCGCCTCGCGCACCCCGTCGCTGAACATCTCGGAGTGAATGCCCAGATCGCTGCGATCGCTCAGGGCGTTCAGCACCCGATCCGGGATCCCGCCGATACCGAGCTGCAGCGTGGCCCCGTCGGGGATCAGCTCGGCCACCAGCCGGGCGATCTCATCGGTTTCCGGGCGCTGTTTGGGGCGGGGCAGTTCCGGCAACGCCTGTTCCACCTCGACCAGTGCGTGAATCTGATCAACGTGTATCCGGCACGGGCCGCAGGTTCGCGGCATCGCCGGGTTCACCTCCGCGATTATCACCCGGGCCACCTCGCACGCCGCCGGGGCTAGGTCTACGTGCGTCCCGAACGTGCAATAGCCCTCCGCATCGGGCGGGCTCACGGAGACCAAGGCCACGTCGAAGCGGATGCGGTGCGAGCGGATCAGACGGGGCAGCTCCGAGAGAAACACCGGCGTGTAGTCCGCCCGCCCGTCGAGCACCGCCTGTCGCACGTTGGGGCCGATGAAGAAGGCGTTATGCCGGAAACGGCGCTCGAACCGCGGCCGCGTATACGGGGCCTCCCCCAGCGTCATCATATGGGCAATCCGGTTGTCGCCCAGCAGCGCGTCTTCGGCCACCAAACCCGCGACCAATCCCTGCGGCACCGCTGAGCCGGCCGACAGGTAGATCCGGTCGCCGGGCTTGATCAGACCGATGGCCTTCTTGACGTCGGTCAGCTTCTTCTGGTATCGCTCCCGCCAATCCGCGTTCATACGCGCCTCTTGCGTACGCTCCCGCCGACCCGTTCTGTATCCCCACACCGCGGGAACGTCAACCGTCGCCGATCGCGCGG
>Ga0114919_10003694_pt1 | contig 12322 bp, 10 predicted proteins | sample BlataG_FD_88682 | JGI IMG/M metagenome (GOLD analysis project Ga0114919, IMG submission 88682) | Deep subsurface microbial communities from Black Sea to uncover new lineages of life (NeLLi) - Black_00105 metaG | ecosystem: Environmental > Aquatic > Marine > Oceanic > Sediment | place: Atlantic... | reverse complement strand
TGTGTGTATTGTCTCATTGGTACTATTTATAATAATGTTGGCATTTAATACAGTCGAATTAGGTTATGCAGCGATTGGTTTTACTATGGTTGGATTAGGTTTAGCACTAATAATCAGAAGTTTAAATTTAAAAGTTTCAGAGGTAAATGGCCTACAAGATTTTTATAAACCAACAACACATCAAATCTTTTTAGATAACTTTTTCGCAGAAATCTTCTCAAATCATTTGGACCCTGTAACATTTCTTAAATGGGATGATTATACGCTAGGGCTCCAAAAGATTTTGAATCCCAATTTCGTTCAAAAAATTAAACAACAAGAGCCAGATGAGCTGCCAATAACGTTTGCGATAGAAAAAATACTCTTTCTATTTTATTTGAAATATCAAAATGTATTATCTGATGAATTAATAGCTCAAGAACTGAAAGAAGTAATCAACATTGACGATAAAATCTTTAATATTGAAAAGGGGTTGTTAATGGAAAATAATTGGTATTTCTCCAAAAATGATATCTATAAAATATTTAAATTCATCAAGAGGTATAATCCTGGTTTTTTCAATATAATAGACCGACTACAGTTAGAATTAGCGGATAATATCGAGCGACTTTCCAAGGATCCAATATACATGGACTCCTCATCCCAAGAAATTGTCTATGTAAATGATGAACTTAACATTATGATTTATCTATTTAACAATACACCAGCAGGAAAAAAATATTCAGTAAGGGTAATCGCCCCAGGCTTTGATCCGAAGGAACTTGTTTTAGATATTGAAGTTGAGGGACGAGGGACTTTTAAGATCCCTGAAAAACCAATTCCATTAACAGCAATGGGAGAAACGGATATTTGCAGTGTATTATCTGTGATGTTGGAAAACGGCGATACCACCTGGATAACGTTGGAACCTCGCGAAGTTGGTGAACAGACCATTCAGATCTTTCTAGAATCTGTAGATGGAACAATCATCGAAGGAAAGACAAGGTCTGTGAAAGTTGTTAAAAATTTTAAGGATAATCTTAAGAAAATAACCTCGATCGGCTCATTGCTTGGTGGCTTAGCTGTCCCCCTTTCAAAAGTGATTCTACCAGGTATAATGCCTTAATTCAAATTAATTTTTTTATTTTCTTTTTGGGGTAATGATAGATAATCTTTAAATTTCAAAGTATTGTAACTATATTCTGTTTCTAAAAAGCCTACAATATCTTACAATACTTGCATTTTTATTTTTTTATTTTTGAACCACAGTAAATGCAATAATCGACTTCCTGATTAATTATTGCACCGCAGGTAGGACAGACATATCTTATTTGTTCTGATTTTTGTTCTGGTTCAATGAACTTTTGCTCATAAGTCTTTACCCAACGAGTTTGCTGTTCTTTCTGTTTTCTAATTGATTCTCTTATCTCATCCTGAAGCGGACAAAAATAACCTCTTTTATTAAAAACATCTAAATTTTGAATTGACTTAACTTCGTAACAAGAACTATTTCTATAATGCGAACAAATTCCATTTTCCAAAGCCATGTAATTTTGACAAAAATTTGTTGGTTTTTTGTAATTTTTAGGGTTATCTTCCCATATATTTCCACTATTACAGTACAAACAGATTCTTGGACTATAAGAATAATAGATAATAGCAATTATAATTCCAATTCCAAAAAACCAGCCGAAAATTATTATTAAAATAAAACAGAAAAATGCGCTATATTTATGACGAGTTGGAACAAATTTATGGCAATTAAGACAATATTATTGTTTATATGCCTGCATAACCCGCTTATCTCAAATTAACTTTCTTATTTTATCTTACTTCTCTGTAGAATATATTAATTTTTAAATATTTAAATTTACGAAAATAAAAATAAATATTTGATAAAGCTAAATTATTTAAGAATAATTGAAAGATAATCAATAAGGATTTTTAATTTTAATTAATGAATTTACATCAATATAAATAATAAATGAATGGTGAAAATATTTAAAGTCGCTTTAATAAATCCTGGGCCTGGAGAAATTTTAAAAAAAGGCAGGATTCTTGCAAATGCAGATCATATTTATCCACCATTGGGTATCTGTTATTTAAGTGCCGTATTAAAGAAAGAGAATTATTATGTCGATTTAATTGACCAGGCTGCAATGGGTTTCAATTTACAGCAAATTGTAAAATGGGTTAAAAAAAAAAACCCAGACATCTTAGGATTTTCTACTTTAACGGCTTCTGGATCAGGGATTAGTGCTGCAATGACTTCAAAAGAAGTAAAAAAATGGAATCCAAATATTATAATAGTATTTGGAAACCGGCATGCAACTTGTAACGATTATAGAATTTTAAATAAATACCCCCAAGTTGATATATGCGTAAGAGATGAGGGAGAATATACCTTTTTGGAATTAGTAAGGGCGTTAGAAAAAAAGCTTTCGTTAAAAGATATTAGGGGAATAACATATAGAGATAATGGAAATATAAAGAGAAATAAAAAACGCGGGTTAATTAAAGATCTTGATACGATACCATTTCCGGATAGAAAAGCCTTAAAAATTGAATATACCGGGAGTTTTGCTAATTTAGAATTAGCCCCAAAAGGTTTTACATCGATGATTTCATCTCGTGGGTGCCCTTATCATTGCACTTTTTGTTATGGAAAAAGAACAGTCGAATTTAGAACTCGCTCAGTAGAGAATATAATGGAAGAAATTTTAGATTTAGATAGTGAAGGGTATAAATTCCTAAATTTTGTAGATGATAATTTTACTATTTCAAAGAAAAGAGTGATAAAACTTTGTCAATTAATGCGAAAACACAAGGTAGATCTGAATTGGATTTGTGAAGGAAGGGTAAATCAAGTATCTGATGAAATGCTAAGGGAGATGCAGCGGGCAAATTGTAGAATTCTTTGTTATGGTGTAGAAAGTGCAAATCAGAGAATTCTTGATTATTATAAAAAAGGAATTACACCTGCACAATCAATAATCGCAGTAAAAAAAGCTCGAAAAGCAAAAATTCCCTTTATCTTAGGTTCATTTGTAGTTGGGGCACCTGGTGAAACGCTTAGAGAGATATATAACACTTTAAAATTTGCTCAAAAATTGGATATAGATTTTCCAGTCTATAATCTTCTCGGAACAATGCCTGGAACCGATATTTGGGATGAAATGGTGGAAAAAAACATTCTAGATGAGGAGAAATATTGGGAAGAAGGAGTTCATATTTCAGACATAGACCCTAATGGAATTCCAACTGAAAGGATTTCTAATTTAATTCTAGAAATGTTAAAGCAGTTTTTTACAAACCCAAAATATATGTTAAAAGCATTATATAGAACTAATACAAGTTCATTTAGATTATTTTCGTCAATCAAGATTTTTACACATAACATAAAGAATTTCAAGGATTTTCATGGAGTAAAATCATTTTGGAATCCAGATAATGTTTAAGGGAGATTAAAAAACAAATAGCTTTACTACTTTTTAACAACAAAAAGGATTAAATAATTAATCCAAGAATTAAGACCATATTATAAAGAATGTTTTTAAAAATATCCATTTTCAGATAGAAACTTGTTGGTTTTTCTATAAACCATTTTTTATCAATATTCATAAAAAAATCATCCCCAAAATGGTTTCCAGCGATTCCATAAGTCCCATCGCTTGACATTTTTAAAGTTCAGCCATAACCCTTTTAGTCTATATCTACTTCTTAAAGTCTTAAGAATTTGCCGGGATATGTAACTGGGTCGCTGCATAAACTTTCTATGAGTTGCTTTTATTCGCGCCATTATTTCGCTCAAAGGGATGCTAAGAACGGCAGTACCGACTTCCCAACATTCATCTGGGTTAATTCTTTTTTCTTTTACCATTTGATCCCAAATCCAATTTCCAGGGATTATGCCTAAAATGTGAAATTGTGGAAAATCAATATCCAATTTCAGTGATAAATTTAAAGTTTCAATTATTTCCTCACGTGTTTCAATTGGCGCACCCACTATAAAATTTGCTAGAATGATATCAATTCCAACTTTTTTCGAATTTTTTATTGCATCATAAACTTGATTTAAATTAATTTTTTTATTGTAATAGTCTAAAATTCTTTGTGAGCCACTTTCAACGCCATAACTCAGAATTTTACAGCCCATCAATTTCATTGCAGTCAACAATTCTCTTGAACTGGGGGTTACCCGACCTTCAGCCATCCAATTCAAATCTATTTTTTCTTTTCTTACTAAATTTGATAACTTCATCAATCTTTTCTTATTTATTGTAAAGTTATCATCAACCCAAATTAAATCTTGATAGCCTTGATTTTCAAGAATAGATAATTCTTGCACTATATTTTCTGGAGATCTTGGACGCCATTTATTCCAAAACTTAGAACTTGAGCAAAATGTACATTTAAATGCACATCCTCTTGAGGAAGCTGCAGAAGTAAATTTTCCTAGGGCTATATCTAAGCCTTCGACTTCGCTTTTATATTCTACATTTCCTAATAATTTCCTATTCGGAAATGGTAATTCGTTTATATTTTCTATAAGTGGTCTATCATTATTTCTAATGATTCTTTCATTATTTCGATATGTTACACCTCTTATATCTTCAAATCCTTGACCTTTTTCAAATTTTTCAGCAATTTCTAATAGAGTATTTTCACCCTCTCCTCTCACGCAAGCATCAATAAATGGGTACTTTTTTAATATTCTAGTATCATTGAAAGTTGCGTGATAATTTCCAAATAAGATTTTAACATTTGGATTTATTTCCTCTTTTACTTTTTTAGCAATAATAGCAGATGTAATTCCAGTTCCTGCAGTGGTAATGGTCGAAAAACCTAAAATATCTGGGTCTTCGCGTTTTATCCATCTTAAAGTCTTTTTAATGGAATATCCTCTAGCAAATTGATCAAGTATAGATACATCAAAATTATTTTCACTTAAATATGTAGCAAGATATAGAATTCCCATAGGTGGAAATCCATAAAACTCTATTTTCTCTTTATTATATCGTTCGGCTCCTTTAACGGTGCCACAAAAAGTTCCTTTTTTTGGAGGTCTAGGAAAAATTAAAGATACTTTCAAAAAATCACTTTAAATTTCAATAAAAATTAATAACTAATAAATTTGTAAATTTGTCCTTAAAATTAAAACCTCATCATTTCAATTTACCTCAATAACCATATTATCACCGCAAGGTTATCGTTCCGATAAAATTATTTTGACATTATTATAACAATACAGGTGATAAATAAATCTTAAAATTTAAATCACTTTTGATATATTTGTTAAGAAATAGATATAAATTTATAAAATTAAAATAAAGAATATGATCTTGCAACTTGTGAAAATGGTCTATTAAATGAAATTAATTGATAAAAAAATCCGAAAAGTAGCCTTAGTAAATCCAAATTTTATTACCAAAAGCATTACAGATAAATTTACCATCCCTGCTTTGGGGTTAGAATATATTGCGGCTAATATTTTAGATTTAGCTAAAGTGAAGATAATTAATGGTAAAGTCAGGAATTTAAACCTTAAGGAAATAATGAAAGAAATTAATGAATTTAGACCAGATGTTGTTGGAATTTCATGTTGTTTCACAATAGGAATTAATTTTGCTTTAAGAATCGCAAAAGAATCAAAAAAACGAGGATATTCAACTGTTTTAGGGGGATGGCATCCAACTTTTGTTCATTCTGAAATTTTAAAATGTCCATTCATTGATGTTATAGTCCGAGGAGAGGGAGAAATTACCTTTCGGGAATTAATTAAAAACAAAGATCTAGAAGAGATAAAAGGAATATCATATAAAAACAATGGGAGTATTATAGATAATCCAGATCGTCCTTTAATCAAAGATTTAAATAAATTACCATTTCCAGCAAGAAAATTGAGAAATAATAAGTCTTATTTTCAGATTTTTCAGATGCCTATAGATGTGATTGAGACGTCAAGGGGGTGCCCATTTAAATGCACTTTCTGTAATATACATCTCTTTTATCGAGGAACCTATAGAACGAAAAACACAGAACGGGTTATTCAAGAGTTAAAAATCATTTCAAGTCAAAAAAAACGCAAAGATGTACTGATAGTGGATGATAATTTCACGGTGAATATGAAGAGAGTAGAGGAGATTTGTGATCTAATAATTAAAGAAGGAATTAAATTAGATTTAATTTGTCAAAGTCGAATTGATGTTATTAAAAAGAATCCAAATGTCATTAAAAAAATGTCAAAGGCAGGGTTTTGGTTGTTTTTCCTTGGTATTGAATCATTCAATCAAAAATCTTTGAATGATATTCAGAAAAAAGCTCAATCTAGAGATATTATTGAAGCAATTAAAATACTTCATGATAATGATATAGTAATAATTGGTAGTTTATTGGTAGGTTCAAGCCTTGATGAGAAAGAGGAAGACATAGATTTAATGATAAAAATTGTTAAAAAGTTAGGTATAGACTTTCCATTATATTCCATAATGACACCTTTACCGGGCACTAAATTCAGAGATATTTTGATTGAAAATGATTATTTATTATCTCGTAATTGGAGTGAATACAATTTTACAACAGCAGTAAATCGATTAAACAATTTATCAAAGGAAAAATTAGAACAACTTTTATCTAAGGCATATTATTATGGATATTTTAATAGAGGCTGGAAAGACACTTTTATGAGATTATATAAGAGGAAAGGAATTAAATTTTTATTAAACTTAAGAAGAAGTTTTATTGCCATAAAGGATTTTTTGAGTTTTTTTACAAATATTAGAAGAATGAAAGATAAGATAGATTCAATGTCTCCTACATCTTCAGTTTTTTGAGTTAAGTTTCAATAATCGCTCTCTATATATCAACAAAAATGTTTACAATTGCAATTAAGATAATACCAAATGAAAAAAAATTAAGAGATGTAAAGAAAAAAGGCGAAATCCCTGATTGGGAAGATAAAGAATATATTAAAATGCCTTTAACTAGTGAAACTAGAAAAATTTTTAGATGAAATTTAAATTTGTGAATTTTCAAAAGTATAATAGAGTTATAATAAAGGAATTTTAAGTAAATGAATATATAACATTATAGTTGATTCATTCACGATTGATTCTATATAATACCGTTATATTTCATTTATCATTAATCAATAAAATTTAATTGAAATTCCATATTTTCAACAACACATCCAGTCATTATTTATAAAATAACTGAAAAATTCTTACTAATATAATGCTACGGATAACACGCAAATCAAAAAACCAAGACATTCAATTTCCATTATCAGGATATGTTGGATATGTTATTACGAAATTTTTTGATTTATCTAGACCACTCACATTTCTACTTGATAGATTAGAAACAATGATGTTAATTAATGACCTACGGAAATTGACCATCGAAAAACCGATTTACATTACAGGTCTTGCTCGTGCTGGAACAACTATTATTCTAGAAATGTTAAGTAAACATCATGATTTAGCATCACACCAATATAAACACCTTATTATGCCATATCTTCCTTATTCTTTGCATTATATATCAAAAAATACTAAAATCCATACTAAACCTATGGAGAGGATCCATAAGGATGGGATAATGATTACACGTGATAGTCCTGAAGCAGTTGAAGAAGTCTTTTGGCGAAAATTTTTTAAAGACATTCATAATGAAAATACTTCAAATATAATTGGTGGGACCTTTTCTAACCCTAAATTTGAGAGGTTTTATAAAAATCATATTAAAAAACTACTAATAAGTCAAAAAAGTTCCCGGTATTTAGTAAAAAACAATTATAATATTACAAGATTGGGATATTTACTTAGTATTTTTCCGGATTCCAAATTTTTGCTAATCATTCGCAATCCAGTTAATCATATTGCTTCATTAATTAAACAAACAAAATTATTCATAAAGATGGAACAAGAAATTCCTTTTTTACAAGATTGGATGAGAATAGTTGGACATCAAGAATTCGGTCATCACCAAGTTAGTATAAACGTGGGTAATACAGAACTCATTCGTAAAATTCGCAAATTATGGAGAAATAAAAAAAACTATGTAAAAGGTTGGGCACATTATTGGGCTTCTATATACGATTTCGTCGCTAATCATCTTGATGCAAACAAGAAGCTTAAGAAGGCAACCCTTATAGTCAGGTACGACGATTTATGCGAAACTCCAGCAAAGATAATAGATAAAATCCTCGAATATACAGAGCTACCTGCAAAAAAATTTGAGAAAGTCAAAAAATATTACGTTGAACATTTACATAAACCTACTTATTATACCCCGGATTTTTCCAACCAGGACCTTGCAAACATTTCTGAGGTCACAAAAGCGACGGCTGCTCGATTCGGGCTAAAAATTACAAAAAGTACATAAATGAGCTTATTATTAATAAAACTAATTAAATATTTTAATGATCAAATTCAAATATTAAACTATTTTGGAATTACATAATTTCATCAATTAAAGTATATTACAATAGTTATAATAGAGATCTTTACGTTATTTTATCTTTTTCAATTATTAATTGTTTTAGAGTAATAAATTCGGCTTTTTTAGAAATGGATTCCTTGATAAAATTATTAAATCTAGTGAGAAATGAATTTCCTGTATTGAACCAACGATCTGGTCTAAACATAATATTTTTAAAAATATCGAACATTTTTTTTTGATTGACCATTAAATCTTTCATATTTACTGCTTCCCAAGTATGAAAATATAATATAATTAATTTCTTTTTAAATATCCATTTTCTTGAAAAAAAATAACTCATAGGTAATCTAAAAAATATATAAAAATTTGATAAAGGAGGAAATTCTTGAATTTGATAATTATTTATTTGATAATATTTCAACTTTTTACGAGAATTGATTGAAGAATCATATTTAAATCCTAAATTATTTAATATTCTGAATAAGAATTTTGGAGGTCTTAAATAAGGAGCTCGAAAACCAATAATTTCTGATTTTTGACATGTATTCTCTATTATCTTTTTATTGTGAGAAATTATTTCTTGACATTTTTCAAAATTTAATAGGTTTAATCGTTCATGATTTAAACTATGGCATGCGATTTCATGACCTTTACTCTCAATTAATTTAATATACTCTGGTAGATGCTCAACAACATTTCCTGTACAAAAAAAAATCCCTTTGATATTAAAATTATCTAATATTTTCAATATTTTCAATAATCCAACTTTTACTCCGAAATATGTATCTAAAACATTAGGAATATCTCTTTCAACATCAAAGGTCAGTGCAATTTTCATTATGTGAGCCCCAGTTTTTATGATATAAAATAAAATTAAAATATTTTTAAGTTAAAAGCATAGGTTTTATTATTTATTCCTTATATTTCTTTAATTTTTAAGGTATTCTTATTAATTAAATCATTCAATTTTTTTTGCTAATTCATAATAAATATCCTTCTTTGAAGAATACTGGCTAATGCGTTTTAAACTACGCTCAATGGTTAAATGTCTTCCACTTGTCAATACTGAAATAAAATTTAGTGTTTTAATTTTACCCTTTTTTATTTTCCTGATTAAATAAATTAAAGAATCTGAGAAAACCTTGTCGATTCCTAATGAATTTGGTGGTTGCTTAAATCCACCTGCTTTAAAGAATATATCTTTTTTAACAATTATATTACATCCTGAAAGTTCAGGGTATCCAAATAGATTTTTAAAAAAATACCATGAATGCATAAAGATGTTATGAAAAAAAAATTTTGTTATGGTAAATGTCAGGGAACCAATTTTAAATAAAATAGCTTTTCCATCATAATATTTAAATCTCGCACTACATGCAAAAAGATCTCTATCTTTTTCAAAAATTTTATAAATTTTATGCAAGAAAAATGGTTTTATCAAAGTATCTGCATCTAAAAATACAAGTAAATCTCCAGATGTTTTTGGAACACCATAATTTAATTGAAACACCTTACCTTTTTGGGGAGATATATACACTTTTGCAAAATTTTTAGCTATAGAAACAGTTTTATCAGAACTTTGTCCATCAACTACAATAATCTCATAAGGAATATTGCATTTTTGCTTTTTAACAGCTATTAATGTTTCTTTTATGTTAGTTTCCTCATTATATGTTGGGATAACAACTGATATTTTAGGTTTATATTTATGATTAATTGTTTTCATTTTTTTTTTTCTAAGTAAATTGTTTATTAAGTTATTAAATCATTCATTTGAGAATAGAAAAGATATTTATCATTCATAATTATTTAATAATATATTTAGATAAATTTAATAGTTTAATAATGATTAAAATGAAAAAAGGATTTATAATTTCCTTTAGTATATTACTCTTAACTACGGTATTTATTATTTTATTTATAATAAATCGAATATTTTTTTCAATTCCATGGATAGATCCAATATATAATTACGTAGTACCTTGGTTATCTTTAATTTTCTATGAATATAGTTTATTTGTCTATGGTGGAATTTTAATTGCTTTTATGTTTTTATTTCTTTTATTTATCTTAGGATATAACTTAGCAAAAACTAGACAATTAACTGGTTCAATAATATATATTTTTAGTTTATTAGGGTTTGTAGCAATTACTTTAATTGTAACTTATTATGCCTATTTTGGTATCTTATTTAATCAAGATTTAACTCTTAATACAAGGTTAATGCTAATTTTACTCTTTTTACCTATTAATTTTGCTTTTAGTTTAATCCTATTTCTGGTAAATGTAGATTTCTTTTTTTTTTTTAAGGATTTGATTAAAGCTAGAAAAATTTGGAAGCATAAAAAACCTAAATTTAAAATTGAAGTTAAGGGCAAAATAACTAATATCATTATAGAAACTGATGAGCATCTTTTCACTCCTGTGCCAATGTTAATTATTGCAAAATATCTTCAGAGTAAAGGATTTTCTATTTCATGGTTTGTAAAAGGTGCTTTTAATCATTTATTTTCGTTAATTATTACATATTTAATTGGGTGGCCACGATCTAGAAATATATTATTTCGATTTATGGGAATGAAAATAGGAAAAAATTGCCATATTTCTCAAAAATCAATACCTGACCCACTTTTACCTGAATTAATTGAATTTGAAGATGGTAGTGGCTGTGGGATTGGTGTAAAATTATTAACTCATAATGCAATGAATATAAAACATGGAAGTTTTAGTTTTGGACCCATTAAAGTTTGTGAAAATGCGAGAATAGGTGCATATTCAGTTATATTACCTGGAGTTACAATTGGTAAAGGATCGATTATTGGAGTAAGATCATTAGTAACGGAAGATATTCCACCATATTCTATTGCATATGGTTTTCCTGCTAAAGTTATGCGGCAATTAACTGAATCTGAAAAAGAAGAGGTAAATAAAAAGTATTAAATTATTTCTTAATAAGATATTTAATCTTAATCATCCTTTTTGCGGTAATGTCATAAAAAGTTAAATCCACTTAATAAAAGAGGAACAACCGATTCCTTTTTGGTCTTTTAATCTACCTAGAACTCTAAATGTGGCACCTGGATAATAGCATTCAGGGCATTTATTTTTAGATATTAATTGAACCACATCATCAATGATTATTGCGTGATTCACTGAAGCCGATACCCCAAATGGTGTTAAAACTTCTAAAAATCCAATTTCACCTTCTTTTACAGGTTCTAAAGTATCTAAATCTCTTACTATGATTCTTGCATATGATGGGCAATGCATAATAAAATCTTCATATTGTTTTGACCAATGTCCACCAAAAAGAATTGGAGTTTCTGTAAATCCATAATTATCCCTGATTCTATCTGCTCCTGTGCCTAAAGTCTCACAAACATCAGAAATAAACTGGGCTTTATCTATTGGATCAAATTTTATTTGAGCTTTAACGCCATCCCAGCCTCCTCCACCAGTACCAACAATACAGTCATTTCTTAAATTATATGAAATGTTTCTTTTTTTCATATAGTTATTTATAAAATTATAGAGGAGTTGTGTACTACCCCCTATTGCAATCTTTTTTCTCTTCTCTTTGGGTTTTTTCAAATTTTGGTTAATCTTTTTAATTACAAAATTTGAATTGATCCCAAATCCTCCTACACAACTCCTTGCACTAATTATTGCACGGAGTGCTTTTAATGGGAAAAATTTGATTAAATAATGAACTTTAGTTTCCGTGGCAGCTATTTTGTTCAAATAACTTGTATATAATCGAGTAGGCTTCAATTTTGTGTATCTTCTTACTAAAAGTCTTAAAAATATATCATTAGGTCCAAAATTGAAACATATACAATCTTTCCATTCTTGAAGAAATATAAAATCATCATAGCATTTTAATGCCATTTGAAATAAAAAT
>Ga0114919_10003693_pt1 | contig 12324 bp, 9 predicted proteins | sample BlataG_FD_88682 | JGI IMG/M metagenome (GOLD analysis project Ga0114919, IMG submission 88682) | Deep subsurface microbial communities from Black Sea to uncover new lineages of life (NeLLi) - Black_00105 metaG | ecosystem: Environmental > Aquatic > Marine > Oceanic > Sediment | place: Atlantic... | reverse complement strand
TGAGCCGTTCTCAGACCAACCGGAGGCCGTCAGAGACCTGATCACGGAGAAACGACGGTGGATTGATACTCGGCCCACAGCGACTCTTGCACGCCGACGTTGTCATGAAATTCGATCAACAAACGCCCGTCTTGCCTATCACACGCAACCTGTGCGACAGCAATTATTGGACCGTGTTGGACCTCTCGCAACCGCCATTCGGGCACAAAAAATCTTGCGAACTCGCGACTTTCCATGGTGTTTTTTCCCGGAAAATCAACTTCGTGAGTTCCTCCTACTGGAAATCAATTGAGTTTCGACATATCGTGTCGGGTAACGGAATGAATTTTTACCTCCTAGGGACAGGAGACAATATGCTGCCGGCACGATCTTCCCGCACATCTTCATCATCGCGGACGGGTTCTTTACGCAAACCATCTCATCGCAGTCAGCCAACACGAAGCAGTCGGTCAACCACCGTCAAAAAAACTTCTCGTGTTCGAAAACGTTCGACAGCACAAACAGACTGTGACATCCGTCCAACTGCTGTTGTGGCTCCTAAGAAAAAAAAGACGGCTGCATCATCTCGTCGTCGGAGTCAGTCCGCTGCAATTAGCGCCGTTGAAATTCGACCATCGGGTACGATCTTCAGCCGCCGTTCGAATGAAAATCGTGAAGCAATTCATCATCTTCCCGAACACCCGCCAGTCGACCTCACTCCTCCAGCCTGGATGCAAGAAGAGTGCCAGGTAGGACCAGCACAAGCTGGTGATCAGACTGAGATTCTCCAGCTACTTTCGGGTTTGCCATCACCACCGAGTCGGGCAGAGTTCCATGCATCTGCTGATCATCCAGAACATGATTCGGCAAACAGATTGGTTGCTCGACTCGCTGGAAGAATTGTTGGTCACATTGAAATTGCTCCTCGCACAGTCATGATTGGTGCTGCACCTGTAAAAGCTGCTGCTCTTGATCGGGTTGCTATTCTTCCCGAGTGCCGTGGTGCCGGACATGGGCAACGACTTGTACAAGCAGCCGAACGCAGGATGCGCGAACTTGGTGTTGTAGCCGCATTCTCAAGAACGCGAATTGCATCATCGTTTCATGATTTGGGCTGGAGTGTTCTAGGTCGTGACTGTGCCTCGCCTGGTCGTCCAACAGACATTCTCTCTCGTCTCCTCGCCGCACCACAACGCCAAGGGCCTGAAGTGACGATGCGGCAGTGGAGGCATGTTGAACTTCCAGCAATCTTGAGAATCTATGAGCAGAATGCTGCTCGGTTTGTTGGAACAACAGCCCGCACTGAAGCGTATGCTCGATGGCTGGTCAGTCGAAAAGCATTTGATTCTATTATCGTTGCTCTACAAGGAAACGATCGATATGACCTCCATGAAACGACTGCAAACATTGTTGGATACTGCATTCAAACAGGCGGTCGTGTTCTCGAAGTAATGGCTGACCCTGAATACCAAGGCCTTGAACGTGAAATTCTTGCACGAGTCTGTGCAGAAGCCATTGAAAATGACCGACAAGAACTGATTTATGAATCGAGCCCAACCGATCCTCTCCATGAGGAAGTTCGTGGACCGGCGTGTGATGACCAATCACCAGCGATCATATCTCGTATTGCACCGCAGGATCGAATGATTGTTGCTCGTATCTTTGACCCACGAGGCCTCTTGACAGCAATGGCTCCAACCCTTGCCAGCCGCGTTGTCCAAGCAGGAATTCGTGATACGGTTGAGCTCGGCTTTGACAGCGACACCTTCCGAGGGTCAGTGACTATTCCTGCTGCCAAGGACGACGAGCCACGTGAAGCCATCGTCCAACCGGGTCGAGTCGGCCGGAGCTACCTCAAACTGACTGACGATGAGTTTACACGCCTTCTTTTGGGTCAATGCGACCCTCTTGAGGCAATAACAGCAGGGCGTCTTGAGCCATCAACACAGCTCTCACAGAAGCTTGCAGAACAACTTTTTCCAAGACTACCGCTTTGGTGCCCTATGTGGGATGACGTGCCGGCATAATAGTCAGCACGTCGTACTCCGAGTCATTCACGCTAGGCAAGGGATTCATCTGCAAGCCATTGGTCGGTCCAACCACGGACGCCATCAAGCCCTTTTCGATGGCAGAAGTCTCCGAGCGTTTCACTCTGTTCGCGTTCAGCCTTGTAACACGCTAAGACCGCTGTGATCTCTCGAGGAAGATCATCGAAAGGAATGACGTCTTTATACTTTTCATTCAACCTGTCGCCGAGCAATCGACCGCCGAGAAATATTGTGTACTTTCCGAGCGTCCGGCCAACGATGCCAATATCTGAGTTGTAGGGTCGTGCACAGGCATTTGGGCAGCCGGTCATTCTCAATGTGAAAGCGTCTTTATCTAAACCAAGCTTGGCAACCTCAGGCTCAAGGAGATCAATCAATCCTGGCAGCACCCTTTCACTTTCTGCCACTGCAAGGCCACACGTTGGCAACGCCACACATGCCATACTCCACCGTCTAAGCGTCGAAATCTCTTCCGATGTTTTCACTCCATGATCATGAAGTATTGTCGCAATGCGTTCTCGATCACTCTCTTCAAGATCTGTAAATAAAATGCTCTGATGAGCAGTAATCCGCACTCCGGGTGTCATCTCAGTAAGAATTTTCCGCAAGGCTGTTTTGAGCTGAAACCCTTCGTGGTCAATGATACGGCCATTCTCAATATTCAAACCATAGAAGAACTTACCGTCACCCTGCTCAAACCAACCAATATGATCGTCAAACCCATGGACATCGACATCGCGGGCAGCCGTGAGTGGCTTTCCAAAATATTCCTCGACCTTTGCTCTGAAGGCTTCAAAGCCCATGTTGTGAATGGTGTACTTTAACCTCGCAACTTTTCGATCAGATCGGTTGCCGTAGTCTCGTTGCACTTCAACAATGGCGACGGCAATATCGATAACATCCTCGGCCGGAACAAAACACAGACGCTTTGCGAGTGCAGGAAAAGTCTTTGCCGCACTTGGCGTGACTCCCATGCCGCCGCCAGCAAGCACGTTATAGCCAATGATTTTTCCATCTTCATGGATCGTTAGAAAACCCAAGTCATTCGCGTAGACGTCAACACAATTGTCTTCGGGTAGTGCGAAAGCTGTCTTAAACTTTCGGGGCAAATATGTCGGGCCATAGATCGGTTCGACTTCATGCCCGTTCGCACCTCCTGAAGCAAGTGTCTTTTCTCCCGTTTCATCATCGGTAAGCCAAATCTCATGGTATGCCGTTGTTCGAGGAGCAAGGGCTTCGGCAAGCTCTTCTGCTTTCGCCATCATTTCGTCGCGCACTGCATTATTTCGGATTGGTGCTGGGCAGCACATGACATTCCGCTCAACATCACCACAGGCAGCTAGCGTTGTTAATTGAATATCATTGATCTTTTGAATGTATGCCTTGAGATCTCCTTTGATAACACCGTGGTGCTGAATTCCCTGACGTGTTGTCAGTCGAACACTTCCATTCGCAAGATCATCTCCGAGATCAATTTGGGCCAGCATCTGTGCAGCTGTCAATTTGCCACCTGGAATTCTTGTTCGAATCATGAATGAGATTTTTTTGACTCGCTTTTCACCAGGCTCTAACTTTTTCTTATCCCGATCTGCCTGCTGGTATGTCCCATGATTCTTCAGCAGCTGAATGCTCCCTTTCCCAAAGCCGGCTTCTCCATCATTAAGTTCCTCTGGAATGTCACCCTTCAGGTAATCGCTGTCCGTCTTAAAGATCTCAACGGCACTCGGCTTCGCAGGTGCGGATTCGTCTGACATCAGTTCTTTTCCATCCTTTTCAGAAATAAAGGGTGCCCCTCAGTGGCACGACAATAGGGCGAATGCTTTAATAATAGGCAATTTTATGTGGAGTGGCGATAACAGTTCACTGAAATAGACAAAATCGAGGGCTTCAAAACCCCTTGTTTAGAGAACCTAGAAGTTTCGAGGTATTTCGTGCAGCTAACACTTGTCACACAACTTGTTGCCGGTGACCCTGACGCCTTTGCTACACTGTATGATCGGCTTGGGAAAACGCTGTATGCAACCGCAGTTCAATTGAATTGTACTCACCAAGAAGCAGAAGACATCGTTCATGATATTTTTGTAGAACTTGCTCGCCACAGACACGAACTTGCGCATGTGAAAAATCTCGATGCCTATATTTTCACAATGTTACGAAACGCTGTCAGCCGCCTCCAGCGACGAAAAAAAACTGGCCTCAAAGCACTCCTTCAATGGGCCTCTGATCACGTTGTGCGAAACCGAACGCATGAAGTTCCAGCAACTCTTCCAGATGATGACCTCTCCAAAGCACTCAATCTCTTACCAGAACCACAACGCATTGTGCTTATTTTAAAAGTCATATTCGGACTGAGCTTTAAACAGATTTTATCTGTTGTTGGGATCAAGATGAATACTGCGGCGAGTCGATATCGCTACGCAATCCAAAAACTCCAAAGCACACTTAAATCAGAGGAGGAATAAAAATGGAAAATCAAAACCCCTCCCACAATTCAGAAATGTTCAACGATGAAGAAAGAATTGGTTTCCTGCAGGAACTTTGCACAACGAAACGTGTGCCACCGGACACGCTACGAAGCCGCATTTTGACAGACGTCAACAATGTCTTGATACACTCCCTAAAAGAACGGCGTGATTCATTTCTACACTACCTTCTAATCGCTGGGTTCGCCGGCATCCTTTTCTTTTTTACCGCTGTGAACCATTCACCTTTACAGCGGCGACACATGATCCACTATCAAGGTCAAACCAGTTTGCCTCAAGCTTTTTCGTTGCCGAGAAGCAATATTGACTTTGAAAAACTATGACTGAAACCTTTTTGATTCAAATCAAACGAGTACCTTTATCATGTCTGTCTTTTCATTTTTTCTTGTTGCACTTCTTACCTGCCTGTTATGGACAGCTGCCTGCACTGCTGCTGCTGTTCGATTAAAGAAGCCTTTACTGCGTCGCCTGCTACTCACTATTGGTTTCCTTGCACCACTCCTATCTCTCTTGCCTTTTGTTGCATTCACAACCATTCTCGCATTTGTTGCTCATCTCGAGGTCAACTGGTTTTCATCAGCTATTTCCATTTTTATTTCAACTCTCATAGGGAGTGGCCTGATTCTCCTCCGGGGCACCCAGCCGGACGGCGGTGGATGGAAAACAGTGCCCGCTGCGAACTGGTCTCCACTTGCCTTGTTCACGCTCTTCTTGCTGACAAAGAGTGTCACAGCAGGAACAATTCTTTTCCTGAATCAAACAGTTGCGGCAAAAGCTCAGGCGCTCCAGAACGAAGCCGCTATTTTGATGACTACTCATCTTCCCCCGAATCTTTCTGATCTAGAAAATGCAGAAGGACTTTATCGTGGAGCTTCCGTTATTTTTGAAGAAGATGATGAGTTTCAAGGGTTTCTGCAAGACACCGCCGAGTCATCTGGAGATCCACTCACTCTGGAACAAATAGCTTTTCTCAATCGACATGCCGAGACACTTGAAATTCTTCGTCAAGCGGCAGCACGACCGACCTGTCGATTTATTCGCGACTATTCTCGTCCGTCAGTCGACATGCTCCTTCCTGAGATCCAATTTTTTCGGAACGCTGCCAGAATTCTTTCTGTATCAGCACGCCATCAAGTATCACTTGGTGCAATACCAGCGGCGCTCCGTGATGTCATCTCGATCATGAATATCAGCCGGCATGCGTCGTCCGAGCCAATTCTCATTTCCGGACTCGTAGGTCTGGCCATTGATTCCATTGCTATCGATACCCTCATTGATGTTCTTCCGTTCATCGATGCTGATAATCTCGCACTATTGAAACGTGATGAAATTCATAACTTTCTTTCCACGCCACCATCATTAGCAAAAAATATTTACGGGGAAGAGGCCTTTGGCTTATATGTATTTTCGATATTTGGAACAGGTGGATTTGATCAATGGCAGCTTGGGCAGCTTGCTTCATTTATTATGGATGATTTGGATGTGCCTGACTCGATCGTACAGCAAGATACTTTTTTTAATCCAGCCCTGGCTGCGTATCGCATTTTCCTCTTTCCTCAGGATCTTACTGCCTATCAACAAACGATGCACACCTACCAAAGAGTAGCCGAGAGCTCTAATTCATACGCCACAAAACAGACTACTCTCAAACGTATAGAAGATGATTTTTCATCTGGTAGACCGAAGGGATTCGTGACGGCACTCCTGACTCCCGCGATTGGCAAAGCAATTGAGAATGTTGAAAAGGCGAGGATGCGACATACCACCGCGCTGGTTGCCATTGCTGCCACAGAGTTTCGGATAACACATGACAGCCTTCCAGAGAAAGCAGATGTCCTTGTTCCTAAACTTCTTCCATTCCTTCCAAAAGATGTATTCATCGATAAATCACGTTTGCGTTATTCCGTTAAGAACGATGGTATAGCCATCTATTCAGTTGGGCCGAATGGGAAAGATGATGGCGGGCCAGGTCCTGACATGGGCAAAGATCAACCGAAGAACGATGATGTGGGTATTTTCCTTCGACAATCACCTCCTGTATGATCCAGCTGGAAAGAAGGACCTCTACGATGTGTGTTCTTTTACTAACTTATCGCCACATTCTTTCGGCTCTGTGTGCACTTGCCTTGGTTAGCACCTTGCCTGCATCAGCAAAGACTGTAACAGACATACCAACACACCTTCTTGGTGATTGGGACATCGTTATGGCAAATCAGTGGGGCAAGGAAGAGCGTGGATTGATAGCGCTTCGAAAAGTCCCGGTTCACGCCTGGGTGCAAGTAACTCGTGAGAAGATACTCGTGCTTGGTCGTGAGCCAAACTCAGACCTTGACTTCGTTGAAGGAGAATTTTCTGTTACTTTTTTTGGCAGCGGGACACCTCACAAAATCAATCTTCGACAGGTAAAAACTCTCCCCGCATACGAACTGAAAGGGATTTTTCGAGCCGATTATAAGTCTGCAACAGTCACATTCGCCTGGCCCAAGCAACCACGTCCCGAGGGATTTATTGATCCTACACCTGAAAATAAATATTATTCTTTCGAACTCCGTCGTCGGGCAAACGGCGAATAACTGTCTCTTTCGTTTATTGGGCGGAGTGAATTACTCTGTTTCAACGACTGCAACTGGAAGAGCATTTCCAAAAAGCTCGAAGTCGCGGTAGGTCCAAACGACTTCCTTGTCGGGTGTCACCTCAATAATTTGAGGATTCTTCGGCCCAGCATGACAGTTCACAAACAACGTATTTCCATTCCGTAGTCGCCGGACCTGCGTCACCCAGGCAAGCGTAATGCCTGGAAGATCATGCTGATCAAGCTTCCAGATAATTTCCTTGTCTGGAGTTACCTCAAGCACGCTGTGACCGTTGCCGGTTCCGATAAGCGTATTCCCATTTTCAAGTCGTGTAGCAGAATAGACCTGATCTCCAAAAGCCTCCGGGCCATGCCCTGATTTCGGTTGCTTTCCAAAAAGAGGCACGTCGAATTCCCAAACAACTTTTCCTTCTGAATCGTATTCGCGGACCACACCGTCTTTTTCATGAGCAACAAGATAGGTTCCTGCTGCTGTTTTCCTCACGTTCCGCGTATCTGAATGGTGTGATGGCGTTTCTATGACAAGAGCAATCTCTTTTTTAATTACCCCATCGTTGTCTACTTCTAGGATGCGTGCTGCCCCAGATTCAACAATCATTGTGTCACCATTTGCAAGACGCTGAAACGCATGGACTTCAATTTTTTTGTTTGAATTTCCATTACTCGTCGCATCGTACTCCCAGACTTTTTGTCGACTCTGATCAAGCTCAATGATATGAGTCCACCCATCTTGGTAGAGAAGATGACCATTTGGTAAAAGGTGAAGGTCGTGTATTGCCCCGCATGCCACTTTCCATGCAATGCTTCCATCAGCGTTGACTTCTGCCAGCGTTCGTTTGGAGCCATCAGCCGCTATGAGTGAATACCCTGTAACATTTGCAGGGCCCACTCGTGCTTTTTGCATTTCCTGATGGGCGAGTGCTTGGCCATTATCAGCAGGAAGAGATTTGTGCCAACTCACAAGCCTTTCACAGAGACGATCCCGAACCTTTCCATGATGTTCTGCAATATTCTTTTTTTCACCTGGGTCGTTATCCAGATTGAAGAGCTGTATGTTTTGTCCATCGTAATCACACAGGAGCTTCCAATCGCCCTCTCGAATCGCTAGATCAGGCAGCACTGTATCTCCAAGGGCCTTATACATTTTCCTATCGGGAGGCCGCCGCCAATACAGCGGACCATCATGGCTTACTGATTGCTCGCCTCGAAGTGCGGGTGAGATATCCGTCCCATCAAAGGGTATCTCTTTAGTATGTGTGATCCCAGCAATCGCAAGAAGTGAAGGAACAAGATCAAACGCTGCAAAACATGACTCTGCATCTGTACGTCCTTTCGCCTCCTGAGCAAGTACTCCTGGCCCCCAAACGATCAGTGGTGATCGGATTCCGCCTTCATAGAGCGTTGTCTTGGCTCCCCGAAACGGTCCTGCAGAACCGGCACCCGGTTCTGGTCCGTTGTCAGAGCAGATAAGAATAAGAGTATTTTGTGCAAGCTCTTTATTGTTTTGAATGTGTTCAAAGAGTACGGCAAGTTGTGCATCCATTGCCTCAAGAACAGCCCGGTATTTTTCTTGCTTCCCTTCCTGCCACTGATCAACAGGTGGCCAGAATGGGCTGTGCACATCATCAGGCCAAAGATTGAGATAGAACGGTTTTTTCGCTACGTCTGCCTCTTTGATGAAATCAAGAGCAGCAGCCGTAAACCCACCTGTAATCGCTGACGGCTGCAGCCAGGTTACCGGACTTCCTAATCGCTCTGCATCCTGCCAGATACGACCCTCCTTCCCATCTGGTGTAATGGTCAGTGGCAGCAACTTTGCTCCCATACCCTCGAAGTTTGTGAGAGAACGATCAAAGCCATAGTCAGTGATTGGTGGTGCATCGTCAACATCACGCTGGCCACCCATATGCCACTTTCCGAAATGCCCTGTGGTATAGCCAGCGTCATGAAGCATTCGAGCAAGGGTTGGTGCTGCAGGATCGAGCCATTCTGCAATACCACGATTCTGATTTGCTGATCGACTTGCCAGATATGAACCAATCCGCCATCGCTGAGGATACTGGCCTGTTGTGAGAGCGACTCGTGAAGGTGAACAGATAGGCGAGTTCACATAGAACTGTGTAAATCGAATTCCCTCTTCTGCAAGCTGATCAATGGCTGGTGTCGCGGCAGCGGTGTTACCAAAACATGAAAAATCGCCCCACCCCATATCATCGATGAAAATCATAATGATGTTTGGAGGTTTTTCCGCCGCGTGCGCTCTGCTTCCTGAAAGGAACACAACACCGACAAGTGCCAAAAAGATGGGAAATGTTTTTTTACTCACTCGAGCGCGCATGTCAGCTCCTTGTTTTGCAGCTTGCTTTGTGTTGTTACTTTTGTAAAGCAGCTTCTTTCCAATGTACACCCACTTGAGAAACCCGCTCTTCCAATTCAGAGGCCATGCCTTGCACAAGGGAAGGGTGCTTTGCCGCAAGGGTCGTCATTTCAGACCAATCGGTCACAAGGTACATGCACGACAAAAAATTTCCATCACGATTTGGATTTCCATCATCCCAGCAATTCTTTGATTGGTTGCACGTGTTCAACACCAACCAATTTCTGGTCAAGACCACCAAAGAAATAACTCAGCCGATTGGGATCAAGACCCAGTAAGTGGAGGACTGTGGCATGAAGGCTTTTCACGTGATATCCAGCTTTCTCTCCGTTGCCGTGTCCCGGCCCGGGTGCAATCGCTGCCGCTCCAAGCTCATCGGTCTCACCAACGCTGATCCCACCTTTCACACCGCCACCTGCCATCCACATCGTAAAGCCAAAGGAATTATGATCTCGCCCTGTTCCTTTTGCATATTCCGCTGTTGGTTGCCGACCAAACTCTCCGCCCCAAATAACAAGTGTTTCATCAAGAAGGCCCGACCTCTTCAAATCAGCAAGGAGACCAGCAATCGGTCGGTCAGTATTGCCTGCATGAAATGCATGATTTTTCTCAAGATCACCGTGGGCATCCCAATTGTCATCGTTATGGGCACCACCAGAATACACTTGCACAAAGCGGACCCCACGTTCAACCATTCGACGGGCTAAAAGACACTGTCGACCAAAGTGAGCAGTCCGATCCTGATCGAGTCCGTACAGCTTCTTGGTTTCTACAGTTTCTTGAGAAAGATCTACTGCCTCTGGAGCATGCTCCTGCATTCGCCATGCCAACTCATACGAAGCAATGCGAGCGGCAAGCTCAGAATTATCTCCCCGCGAGAGAAAGTGTTGCGCATTTGATTGCTGTAAAGAGTTCAGCAAGGCACGTTGAGCAGCTAAAGGCATATCGTCTGGTGGAGCCAGATTCAAAATTGGATCTCCCTGACTTCGAAGGAGTGTTGCCTGGTAGGTTGCTGGCATATAGCCACTCGCCCAGTTTTTTGCTCCAGAAATAGGGCCGCCTTTTTTGTCCAGCATGACAACAAATCCGGGTAGGTTTTCGTTGACACTTCCAAGGCCGTAATTCACCCAGGAACCAAGACATGGTGCACCCGACTGAATTTTTCCTGAATTCATTTGGAGCATTGCTGACCCATGAATTGGTGAGTCTGCCGTCATTGAATGAATAAATGCAATGTCATCAACATGCTGCCCGATGTGAGGAAAGAGATCACTCACCCATTTTCCACATTGGCCGTATTGCTTGAATTTCCACTTTGGCCCAACTGCCCGGCTTTCGCTTCGCTCACCACCACGACCCTTTGTCTTCACCTTGATGATTTTTCCATCGAGTGGATACAGGGCAGGTTTATAGTCAAATGTATCTACATGACTTGGCCCACCATACATAAACAGAAAAATGACGCTCTTTGCTTTGGGTGCAAACATCGGCGGCTTTGCTGCCAACGGATTCTGATATCCAGTCACTCCATCGGCGGCATGGGTTTGACGAGCAAAGAAGTTGTTGTCTAACAAGCCTGAGAGCGCTAGGCCGGTAAACGAACCACCGGCCTCCCAGAAAAACTCTCGTCTGGTGTTACCACAAAATGATCCACGAGGCTTGGGGTCACTTGTACTCATTATTGATTCCACTTTTTCTTGATTTCAGAAATGAATTTTCGTACACATCAGTCGAGATAGGAAAATTCGTTAAGATTCAAAAGAAACAGGCAGTACAGTTCGAGTGATCGGCCCGGACTGATACCCTCTGTTGTTTCCAATTCATCGATTAACGCGAGGCCGTGCTGCACTTCACCGTCTGTTGGTTCACGCATCAGTGCAACCTCAATGGCACGACGCACACACGATTCCGTGTCGGCCATATCTGGACCGCCAGCTTCGCGTGCAATGCGTTCGGCAAACACTTTTGATTGGTGTTGCATGAATTCACTATTCATCATGCCAAGAGCCTGTGTGGGCTGCGTTGTGACAAACCGAACGGGACATGTTGTATCGGTATCAGCCAGATCAAAATCAGCAAGAATCGGTGTGATTAATGATCGCTTGACATGGATATAAACACTACGACGAGCCTGTTCCTCCGGTGCTGAATTCCCCCAACCATGACCCGGCTTAGACTGAGTTGCCAGTACTTCCTTAGGAATCGCAGGATAGATACCGGGACCAAACATCTTTGGATTAAAAGCACCACTGACTACATGAACGGTATCGCGTAACTCTTCAGCCGAAAGGCGTCGCATATCAAAACGCCAAAAGGACTCATTTCTTGGATCCTCTGCATATGCTTTTTCATTTGGTGTCGAAGCTGCTTGATACGCCGCTGACATCAGAATTGTTTTCTGCAGGCCTTTGAGCTGCCAATTTTGCCGAAGCAATTCTGTCGCCAACCAGTCGAGTAATTCTGGGTGGGTTGGAGGATCGCCAGCAAACCCAAAGTTACTGGGGCTTCGGACAATCCCTCGACCAAAGTGATACTGCCAAATTCGGTTGGCAAGAACCCGTGCGGGCAGCGGGTTTTCTGCTGACACGATCCACTTTGCAAGGGCGAGTCGCCTGCCAGTTGAGCGACCATTTCCAGGCGACTCAATAACAGGAGCGACTGCTTTCAAAACAGATGGGAATGCCGGCTCAACAAGAAGCTCCGGAGACGTCTCAGCGTGGGGGTTTCCACGATAGAGAACGAACGTGTCCGGTGCTTTCGATCCATATTCCGTAACAACAAGAGCTGCTGGCATTTTGGCTACTTCGGCTTTTTCTTGCTCGAGCTGCTTTACCTTTTCACGCC
>Ga0114919_10003692_pt1 | contig 12326 bp, 11 predicted proteins | sample BlataG_FD_88682 | JGI IMG/M metagenome (GOLD analysis project Ga0114919, IMG submission 88682) | Deep subsurface microbial communities from Black Sea to uncover new lineages of life (NeLLi) - Black_00105 metaG | ecosystem: Environmental > Aquatic > Marine > Oceanic > Sediment | place: Atlantic... | reverse complement strand
CCTTGTTGCCAGGTCCTAGCTTGATAGTCAACGTTCCATGGCCTTCGAGACGCGTCACTGGGTCAATGCGGATTGTCTTCTCGTTGGTCATTTCGTCTTTGCCTCCTCTCGCTTGATTCGAATTGCACCCAGGTGGCTTGTTGGGTAGGTGAACCTCCAGAAGCAACCAAGTGGGTCAAGGACCGTTTCAGCAAGGACTTCCGATTCAAGAGGTGCGTATGAGCCAAACATGGATATTGCCGCCGCCCCTTGGTCGTTCGTTATTGGCGGAGGTGGACCGAAACAGCCCCGGCAAGTCACGCCATGGCTGACACACTGTCCTTCACAGAGACCCCAAGTTGCAGAGCCAAGGCAGATATACCCCTGTTCGAGAAGGCACCGGTCGGGGTCTGCTATGCCTTCGTAGGGTCTCAGTATCTTCTCTATCGGGGTATCCTTCTTCTCGCGGTCGCAATAGTGACACACCGTGTGGGGTGGCAGCTCAATCGGTTTGCCTTCAAGCAGAGCAGTCAATGCAGTGAGAATCAGGCTAGAGGTTGGTGGGCACCCCGGCAAATAGATTTCAAAGTCAACGAAGTCCCGGTTGGGTTTCACAACGGGAGCAATCGCTGGGAGGTTCTCTGTTGGCAGCTCACCATCCTTGACCGTCTTGTTGTTTCGGAACTTGACTTCGTTGCACTCCTCTAATGTCGAGAAGTTAGCCATGCCAGGAATGCCGCCAAAGCATGAACACGAGCCAAATGCGATCAGTATCTTGCACTTCGCTCTCATGAGCTTTAGCAGATGAATGTCCTCCTCTGTTCGGGCCATCCCTTCGTACAGACCGACCGTGATCGACTTGTCAGGATAGCCCTCAAGGTCCTTGAGCTTGAAGTCAGCAACACACTGCCAGTATTTGATTTCCAGCAGCGGCAAAACAGTTGCCAGATTAAGGTGAATGTCAATGAGGCTCTGGTAACAGCCCCAACAGGAGCTTCCTTGGGCCATTGCGACAGGAACTGGTTCAGTCACGTTCAGACCTCCTTCAGGGCATAGACATATTCTCTCTTCTTCTCATCGACTATCTCAACGCGGTTCCACTTCATCATGGCAAGGAGATTCTCCAATATGTAGTCCGTTTCCAGCTTCGTTGCCTTCGATATCTCTGATATCGTTGAAGGCGACTCTATAAGCCGTCTGGCAATGGTACTCCGGTCAATCTCTTCGCGGACTGTTTTGTCGACGAGCTCCTTGAGTTTCTCTTCGGTCAGCTCGTTTCGTTGGGATAGAACGTCTCCTTTGCCTATAAGCCATCTTAATCGCTCGCTTCCGAAGGCGTCAATGGCTGCTTCAATCCTATCCTGGGTGGATTTCTCTTTCATTGCCAACCCCTCCTAAACGGACCCAAATTTTTGACCTTCTCCGTGAGTTCTCTAACCCCATCAGCGAACTTCTGTCCCTCTGAAGCGCTAGCCCACTGTAGACGAATCCTATCTGGGTTGATTCCGGCTTGCTCAATGGCCATCTGAATAAGCGTCCATCGTGCCCGCATCTTGAGATTGCCGCTTGTGTAATGGCAGTCCCCTGGATGACAGCCTGACACGAGTACTCCATCCGCACCCTTGTCAAGGGCGTTCAGTACGAATTCGGGGTCGATCCTGCCAGTGCAATTCACCCTAATTATTCGCACAGCAGAGGGGTATTGAATTCTGCTTGTGCCAGCTAGGTCAGCACCTGCGTAGGAACACCAGTTGCAGCAGAAGGCTGCAATCCTAGGTATCCACTCCTTAGAAATCGTGACAGTGGCAGTCATGAATCACCACCTCCCATCACTGGTGGAGGCATGAGAAACGCCTCGACCATTGCAGTGATTTGTTCGTCAGTCGAATGCCGCATAATAATGGCACTGCTTGGACACCCTGCTGCGCAGGTCCCACATCCGTGACATTCTGCCTCTGTCACCACAGCTATTTCCGGTTTCTTTGAGGTGTCCATGGAGATAGCACCGTATGGACAAGCAGTGACGCATGTGTGACAGCTGGAGCACAGCTCTTCTAGCACATGAGCAACGGTGGATTCAATCTCCACTTCCCCCCGGGCCATCAGTGAAGTCGCTTTCGCAGCAGCTCCGCTCGCTTGCGTCGTGCTGTCAGTAGAATCCTTTGCAGATTGGGCAGCTCCTGCAATCATCACACCTGCGGTGTGAGTAGTTAAAGGAGCCAGCTTGATGTGTTCCTCATTGAAGAAGCCATCTGCTGAGCGCGTTAGGCTGAACAGCTGGGACACTTCTTCCACACCGTCAGGGGGAATCATAGCTGTAGCCAATACTAAGAGGTCCGGATGGAACTCAAGATCATCCCCAGCCAAGATATCTCTCCATTTCACACTCAAAGCATCGTCAGCCACTGTTGTCTTGGCAGGTTTGGTGCGATCAAACTTGGAGAATATGACGAACTTCTCGTGGGCAGAACGGTGGACCTCCTCGTGGCCCTTCCCGAATGTACGAATATCGTCATAGAGTATCAAAACTTCGTCAGCAATCTCAGTCATATCAGCAGCAGCCTTCACCATAGCAGTACAACAGTACCTGGAACAGTGTTCATGCCCTTGCACTCCCGGTTGACGAGAACCAACACATCCGATAAACATGACCTTCTTGGGAGGCTTGCCGCTACTTGGACATAACACCTTGTCATCCCGCTTCATCTCCTCAAACTGGGCCAACGTGATGACATCGGGACTCATTCCGTACGGAGGGATTCCTTCAGGCACCCATGACTGAAAGCCTGTGGCGACTATTATAGCTCCAACCCGGAGCTTCTCTGTCTTGTCAGTGGCTTTGCTCTTGATAGTCACATCAAAATTGCCAATATAGCCTTCGACGTCAACCACTTCCGAATCAGTCATTATGGTCAGGTTCTTGCTGATTCGGGCAGCCAGTACCATACGTTCGATGACATCACTAGCCTTCTCATTGTCCTGGTAGAGAGTAGAGAGCTTTGCTAGATTCCCACCGAGTTTAGGCTCTCGTTCCACGAGAGTGACCTTGAAGCCGCGGCTTTCAATGTCAATTGCCGCCCTCAATCCAGCCACCCCACCGCCAACGACTAGAGTATGTGGTTCTACACTCACGGTCTTAACCTCGAGTGGCTCGAGAAGGGCTGCCCTAGCAACAGACATCCGAACAAGATCTATCGCTTTTTCGGTAGCTGCCTCAGGCTCCCTCATATGACACCAAGATACGTGCTCTCTCAGGTTCACCTGTTCAAAGCAGTATCTGTTGACATCAGCCTCTTCGACCACCCTTCGAAACGTTGGCTCGTGCATCCGGGGAGAGCAACTGGCAACTACGACCTTATTTAGACTGAACTCCTCGATCTTGTCGCGAATCAGCTGTTGTCCAGAGTCACTGCACATAAACATGAAATGTGTAGCGAACTCAACATTCGGGTAGTGGGCGGCAGTTTCCGCCACGCGCTCAACATCTACAGTCCCAGCAATGTTATGTCCACAATGACATACGAAAACGCCAATCCTTGGGACTTCCTCTGTAGCCATTAGTGTCCACCCTCCCTCGATAATGTGATGCTTGCGCGCATCGCGGCCGCGCTTCCTGCTGCTACGGAGTCTGGAATGTCCTTCGGACCCTCAACACACCCGCATACGTAGACTCCAGAAACCGCCGTGTCCACAGGGTTGCTCGCAGGTTGTTCTACGTGAATAAAGCCCTCTGAGTCAAGCTGGAGCCCCAGCTGATTCGCAGTATCCCGCAGACCTTTGGGAGGCAAAATTCCGGGGCAGAGCACTATTAGTTCGTGTTCCTGCTCCAAGAACTTCCCTGTTGTCGTGTCTTCGGCACGCACAATGATGTTCTTGTTCCGTGAGTTCTCCGACACCTCTCCTACTCTGCCTCGGATGAACTTAATGCCAAATCGATCCTTGGCCATGTTGTAGAATTCTTCAAAACCCTTGCCGAACGCTCGTATGTCGATCGAGTATATGGTCACCTTCTTCACGTTCTCGTGTTGGAGCTCTTTGGCCATGACCGCATTTTTGATGCCGTACATGCAACATACTCGCGAGCAATATGGCACTCCCTTCGTTGCGTCGCGTGCTCCAACACATTGGATGAACCCAATGCTCTTTGGAATCTTCCCATCGCTAAGCCTCATGAGATTCCCAGCAGTTGGTCCAGCGGCATTGATGAGGCGCTCGTACTCGAGTGCGTTTATCACATTCTTGAAACGACCATAGCCAAAGCGCCAGTAATTGGCTGCGTCGTAGAGCTCGTATCCGGTTGCCACCACGATGGCACCAACGGATATCTCAATCTCCTCATCCTCCAAGTCAAGGTCGATGGCCTCTCTTTCACATGACTTGACACACATACCACATTTGATACAGTTCTCAGAATCAATAGTATAGACGAGAGGCGTGTTCTGTGGGAACCCGATGTACACTGCCTTGCGGTAGCCCAGGCCTTGGTCAAACTCATTTCGCACTTCTATTGGGCAGTGTGGAACACAATCCCCACATCCGGAACACTTGTCTTCGAGGACCTTACGTGCTTTCCGAAGAACGGTGACTCTAAAGTCGCCTGCAGTTCCGGTGATGCTCTTGACTTCAGAGTAGGTCATGAGCTCGATGTTCGGGTGCCGAGCAACCTCAGACAGCCTTGGCGTGAGGATGCATGCCGAACAATCAAGTGTGGGGAATGTCTTATCCAGCTTGGCCATGACCCCACCAATGGATGGTGTTCTCTCGACTAGCACCACAGAGTAGCCTTGGTCGGCAATGTCGAGAGCAGCTTGCATGCCAGCGACACCGCCACCGATTACTAAGGCAGTATCAGTGGATTTCCTATCCTCGACAACGATCTTTTCCCCTGCAACAGTCACTCCTTGCTACCTCCCTTGAGTGGACTAGGTCCAAGCTCTCTTACTTGCTCAGCCATCTCTTGCATTGTATCCGCCCAATGCTGTCCTTCTGAGGCACTCGCCCAAAGAAGACGCAACCGTTCTGGATCTAATCCAATAACATCCATCGCTGATCGGAGTGCCATGAATCGAACCTCTGTTCGGTAGTTGCCTGTGGAGTAGTGACAGTCACCAATGTGGCAGCCACTAATGATTACACCATCAGCTCCATTCCTGAACGCCTCAAGCGTCATCAGCGGGTCAACTCTGCCTGAACACATGAGCCTAATCACCTTCGAATTGGGGGGGTATTGGATACGTGAAATTCCCGCAAGATCTGCACCGCCATAAGAGCACCAGTTGCACGTGAACGCCACGATACTAGGTTCGAACCTCTTGCCACTCATTTCTTCATCCCTCCATGAATACGCGCCGCAGCTGCTATCTGCGGCATTAGCTGTTCTAATCTATAGTGTCGCATGTCAATCGCTCTCTGTGGACAGGCGGCAGCACATGTCCCGCATCCCTGACAGATTTCAAACATGACCTTCCGTTCGTCACCCTCGCCAATTATAGCACCGTACGGACATAAATCGTTACAGAGATCACAGTCAATGCATAGCGTCGTGTCAATCTCTGCATAGATGGGTTCTACCTGAAACTTGCCTGGCGCCATCAAGGACTGAGCACCCGCAGCAGCAGCCTTTCCATAGGCCACAGCCTTGGGGATGTCCATTGGACCAAGACAAGCTCCCGCTAGAAATACACCGTCACGAAAGCTGTCTACTGGTCGCAGCTTGGGATGGGCTTCCATCAGAAAGCCGTACTCCCCTGTGGAAACGTTCATCTTGCGGGCTAGGTCCTTGGTGTCGTCATTGGGTAACAACGCAGACGCGAGTACTACCATTTCATAAGTAGTTCCAAGTCTTTCGCCAGTATATAGGTCCTCGGCGAGCACTTTGAGAGACTTTGTATCCGGAATCTCTTCAATCTCGGAGGGCCGTCCCTTGATGATGATTACGCCCATCTCTCGAGCTCTGCGGTAGAGACCCTCATAGCCCAGGCCATGAGTGCGAATGTCCATTGCGAAGATGGAGATTTCAGTGTCAGGATACTTCTCCTTTATCTGCGTGGCCTGCTTCAACGAATTCTCGCAACCCGTGTAGCAGCAGTAGTCTTGGTCCACTCTACGGTCTCTTGAGCCAACGCACTGTACAAATGCAACTCTCTTTGGCGGCAATCCGTCAGAAGGTCTCTTGATTTTGCCGTGGGTAGGTCCAGCGGCATTGGTCAGCCGCTCTAGTTGGGCATTCGTGATGACATTTTCAAAAGCGCCATAGCCAAACTCACGAGTTTCAGATGGGTCATAGGGCTTGAACCCAGTAGCCAAAATGATAGTCCCGACATCCAGCTCGACGAACTCGTCCACCATTGAATGATCGATGGCGTTGGGCTTGCATACCTCGATACATAGGTTACACTCAGAGCACAAAGCACAGTTGAGACAGCGCTCTGCTTCCGCAACAGCAGTCTTCAGGGCCAAGCCGGTTTCAACCTCAGCAAAGCTTCTCTTCCTGAGTTCCGCTTTTAGAGTCGGCATGACTGCACGTTCAGCGATTTCAGCTCTCGTCTTGTCCACCTCATCAGATGGCACCAGACGCAGTATCTCCGGTCTTCCTTCTGAGAGATCAACGCCTCGTACATAGCGGTCGATAGACTTCGCTGCCTCTCTTCCTGCAGCCACTGCCTCCACAGCCGTCGCTGGACCTGAAACAACATCGCCTCCCGCGAAGACCCCCTCTAAGCTCGTCTGCAACGCGATTGGGTCAACTGCAAGGGTATCCCATTGTGTGACCTCTAGACCCTTGAGAATGCTGGTGGGGCTCACCATCTGACCTACAGCTATGATAACATTGTCAACACCCACCTCAAACTCCGATTCAGGAATCGGTATCGGACGTCTGCGACCAGAGGCATCAGGCTCACCCAGCCGCATCTTGATGCATCTGATGCCCTTGAGGACACCATCTGATATGCTGAATCCAATGGGCGTAGCCAAGAGCATAAGGTTGACTCCTTCTTTCTCTGCTTCCTCAATCTCACTCGGGATGGCTGGCATCTCCACTCGCGATCGTCTATAGATGAGTGTCACAGTCCTTGCACCAAGACGTTTCGCAACTCTCGCCGAGTCAACTGCAGCGTTACCGCCTCCAATGATTGCTACCTTCTTCCCCAGACCAACACTCTCTCCGCTATTAACCTGGTTCAAGAAGTCAAGGGCATGAAATACGCCATTGGCATCCTCGCCTTCAACCCCCAGCTTTGTGCTAACCGGGGCGCCGGTGGCGAGAAATACAGCTTTAAAACCTCGATTCCTCAGAGTGCTGATAGACTTGACTGGTTTGCCCGTAAGGATCTTGACACCAAGACCTTCGACTCTCGATATCTCCTCCCTCAGCACATCACGAGGCAGCCGGTACTCCGGGATGCCCCATCTCAGGAGACCACCACTCTCCTCTCTGGCTTCGAAGACAGTCACCGGATAGCCTAGTTTGGCCAAGTCATAAGCGCAAGCTATGCCAGCGGGTCCCGCTCCCACCACAGCAATCTTCTCTTCTTTATCTTTCTTGATTTTCTCAACCTTCGTACCGCCATGTTCGCGCTCATAGTCAGCTAGGAACCGATGTAGGCTTCTAATGCTCAAGCTTTCATCGAACGCTCCGCGTTCACACTTCGCTTCGCAAGGACTTGTACAAACGCGACCCAGTACTCCAGCGAAAGGCATCGCGTTTCTGACAATGTCGAGGGCTTCACTGAAGCGTTTCTCCTTGAGCAGTGTGGAAAAACCCTGACAATTCACGTGCGCGGGGCAGGAGAACCTACAAGCTGGGATTCCCTTCTTGTCGATTGTGTAGCTACTGGGTACTGCCTGTGGGAAAGGTCTGTATACCGCCTTGCGATCTGTCAACCAAAATTCATAGGAGTTGGGCGTAGAAACCGGACAGACCTGTTCGCAGTCGGTACAGCCATTGCAGATGTCCGGGTTGATATAGCGAGTCTTCTTCCTGACCGTAAGCTGGAAATTGCCAACGTGCCCGCTTACTGTCTCTAACTCACTGTAAGGCAGGAGTGTGATTCTCGGATGTCGCCCGACCCGAGACATGATGGGACCAAGGATACATATCGCACAGTCATTCTGTGGAAAGACCTTGTCGAGCAATGCCATTTGCCCGCCGATAGTCGGTCTTTTCTCGATTAGATAGGTTTCAAAGCCCGCGTCTGCCAAGTCTAACGCGGCCGATATGCCTGCGACACCAGCACCGATGACAGCACTCTTCGGAATCACATCCACAATCTGACGTTCGAGGGGTTCTAACCTTTTGGCCCGCTCCACGGACATAGCCACTAGTTCCAGAGCCTTCTGCGTGGCCTTCTCCTTCTCGTCCATGTGAACCCAGCTGACATGCTCCCGAAGATTGACTTGGTCGTACAAATAGGGGTTTAACCCTGCCTCCTCAAGGCACTGCCTGAAGACAGGTTCGTGTGTCCGAGGAGTGCACGAGGCAACGATGACACGATTCAGATGATGCTCATGGATGGCTTCCTTGATGTGCTCTTGTCCGTCATCGGAACAGGCGAACAACAAGTCCACTGAATAGGCCACACTAGGAAGTGTAGCAGCGAAATTGGCCACTTTCTCGCATTCCACTACGCCAGCGATATTAAGACCACAGTGGCAGACGAACACTCCTACTCTCGGTTCCTCAGTGCTCATTTCTTGATACCTCCTTTCGATGTGCCCGCAATGATTTTCGCAACGATTCCGTCCGTTTTCACGGTGTGCAGATTTAGTCCTATCTCTTCAGCAGAATATCCAAACCCTAGAGCCAGCAATTGTGGAAAGTGCAAGATCGGAATCTCGAGGTCCTCTATGCCAAATTTCCGCTTGATGCTCTTCTGACCCATGTCGTGCTGGATATGACACAGAGAACACACTGTAACAAGTCCGTCGAGATTGGCATTCTTGGCGTCCATCAGTCTGTCGTGTAGTATGTAGTCCGCCACATCATCCTGTGTTCCTCGAAGAAGCCCTCCACAGCACCTGTAGCGCCCTGTGTACTCCTTGCACCTTACGCCGACAGCCTCTAGCAACTCATCCCCGAATCGGGGTCTTTCAGAGTATTCAATATTGAGCAGGTCGCTTGGCTTGAGCATGTGACATCCATATCGAAGGCCGATCTCGATCTCACCAAGATCTATCTTCATGCTCTCCTTGATTGCATTAACACCGATATCTTGGTAGAGAAAATCAACTACGTGACGCGGCTCGACATTCCCATCATATCGCAGGTTCGCCTTTGCGAGAATATCATTTACTTTTTCACGCATTTTAGGATGGTTCTCATACGTGTGATTCACTCGCATGTAGGAGTGGAAGCAACCGCTGCAAGGTGTTAGAAGGTCAAGCCCCATTTCCTCCGCCTTTGCAAGATTTCGGGCAGCCATAGCTAGGCTGGTAGTAAAATCGAGAGACTGCATCCAGAATGGTGCACAGCAGGTTTCATTCGGGATGTCTACGGTTTCAACGCCAAGATGGTTCAGAACCTTTCTAGTAGCCGCTTCATATCCTATGAGTGATCTTCGAGTGGGGACAAGGCATCCCCAAGCCATTGCCATCTTCATACTGTCTTCAGCCTCCTTGTTGCCGCTTCCATTATCTCAGGAAAACCAGCGGATTCCATGATTGCCCGGAGTTCCTCAATCGCTGGCTCTTGAAGTGGCGGTAGATTGAGATTCTCACGCATCCGTTCCACTTGTCGAGTGATTGGGCTAACTCGCCCGAACTGAATAACTCGTTTTGCCATCTCCACATAGCCTTCTGCGGCAAATCCCTCCCGCACAGCCATGTTGCGTAGTACAGTAACTACGTCAGTGAAATTGACTTCCTGAACACAACGCTCTTCACACGTGAAGCAAGCAGCACAGAGCCACAGGGTGTCACTGGACAGTACCTGATCCTTTAGGCCAAGCAAAACATCACCGAGAACCTTCCTGGCCCTGTAGTCGGTGACAGCTGCCACAGGACAACCGCCGCTGCAAGCACCACACTTCAAGCATCTCAACAGGCCTTCTGCTCCAACATGCTCTGCGACCTCGTACTTGAAGTCACTTCGCACATCGGAATCCTGTATGGGCTGATCAGGTTTGTATGATTTGACGTCTTCTGCACGCTCCATTCTACTCACTTCCTCGGGAATAATGGTCTACTAACGAGAGCCTCCTAGTGAGGGATGCATCTTGACATGCCAAACTGGTTGTATCAGACGCAGTGGTCAATATGCCATCTCCTCGGCGGTTCGGAACACGGTATGGCGAGCACTGATTGGATTCAGATATAGGCCAAGGTCATTATAGTCAAGACCCATAGCGTAACCCAAGAACTGAGGTAGCGTAATGATGGGAATGCGGTTGATAACCATGGATTCACTACCAAGCTGTGTCTGAGTCAACTGAATCTGGCAGAATGCACATGCTGTGACAATACCATGTGCGTCCGCGCGTATTACATTGTTAATCTTGCCAGCTCCGATCTTTGTTGCGAGCTCTTCGTCCATGGCAAGCAGTGGGCCACCGCAACACTGCGTCTTGCTCGTATACTCTACTGCAGTGGCCCCTGTCAGCTGAATTATCCGATCAATGATTGTGGGATTCTCTGGGTCATCTACTTTAGCAATCTCAAAGGGGCGCGTTACATGACATCCATAGTGTGCTGCCATCCTCACCCCCTGATAGGGTCGTATAATTGCCTTTTCAAGAGCCCTGTATCCTATGTCTTCGTTGAAGACTTGTAGGAGGTGTTTAACTTCGACTTTGCCTGTATACTTGAGTCCTTCATGAGCCAGGAGTCCATTGACTTCCTTTCTGATTGATTCATTTGAGTCGAGTATATGCTTGATGTGCTTCAAAGAACCTGAGCACGCTCCGCATATCGCAAGAATGTCTTTTTCCTCTTGTTCTGCCAGGGCAAGTATACGTCCACTGAGTGCAGCGTGGGCCCTTGGGTAAAGCGATTCAACGAATTGAGCCCCACAGCAGTTAGCGTTAATAAGGTCGATGGCGTCAACACCTAGTTCTTGAAGAACAATCTTTGTCGAAGATTCGTATTCTGACAATCTGACTGGCGTTGTACACCCTCGATAGAGTAGTATCTCACGCATTCGCATCACGCTCCGCCCAAGAACATGGCTTTCAGCCGTTGTACAAACGTGTCGTCCCAATGAAGGTCAGTATCCAGGCCCATTCCTTCACGCTCATCTTCAATGAAGTCTGAATACGAGGCAGCCAGCAGCCACCCATCACGAAGCACCAGGTCGACAGCATTCGCAAAGACCTTGGGCACAAATCCTTCTTTGGCGGCCAAAGCTCTGACAACTTGGAATATGTCCGCCGGACTCACGCCCTCTTGGCACCGCTCCTCACACAATCTGCAAGTCATACACAACCACGGAAGGTCGCTCTCCAGTACCTCCTTCCTCTTGCCTATCAGAATTTTCTGGATGAGTTGGCGAGGGTGGTATCTCTCCGAAACCCTTGCGACTTCACAGCTAGCAGTGCAAATCCCGCACTGAATGCATTTCTCGATCACCTCGCCGCCAGACAAAGCCGCAATCTCTTCCGTGAAGCTTGACGTGGGTATGTGGTATTGCCGTTTCATTCATATCCAATCCTAGTGGCAACATTTCTTGATTGTTGGTTGTGAAGTCCAAGTATCCAGGTAGCTCAAAGCACGTCACCGCAAGGTGTTGATGAAGTCAAGGTCGGAATTCACATGATATCAGAGAATATATAGAACCGTCCCTACGTAATATGCTTGCTGTGTTAGAAACTGTAACCAAAACCAGACTATTCTGTCCTATTCACGGCATGGTTGGTTCTTTTTTGTCTGTTTCCATCCATATCCTAGGCATTCATGTTTGGATTGGTACAAAACGTTCATATTCGGCATAGGAATGTACATAATCTATCGTTCTTCGATGCAATTTGAGTACATTCTTACGGTGCTTATCGTATCTTCGATATTGTCAAGAGCTGCTCCAGCATATAGTTCAGGAATGCACGTTTTGTAGCAAAAAGGTAAGTAACTATGACCGTTTATGTGCATGAAAACGGACGTGCCGGGAATAAGAATCGAAGACTCCGCCGCTTTGTATCTACTATGGTATGGATTTGTCGTACCAAGCGTCGATAAAACCATTCATTGACAACAAACTTGGTTTATGTCAATATGTCTTTGCGGCGGAGAGGAACCTCATCGTTTCGATGATGACCGTTGGTTATGACTGTGTTCTTAATCACGCCTGAGAGGCCGCTGTGGTTCACCTCAGTAGAGTGGTTGACCTCAGTAGAACAAGGGAGATAGTGAGAGGCCGG
>Ga0114919_10003691_pt1 | contig 12326 bp, 12 predicted proteins | sample BlataG_FD_88682 | JGI IMG/M metagenome (GOLD analysis project Ga0114919, IMG submission 88682) | Deep subsurface microbial communities from Black Sea to uncover new lineages of life (NeLLi) - Black_00105 metaG | ecosystem: Environmental > Aquatic > Marine > Oceanic > Sediment | place: Atlantic... | reverse complement strand
TCTTTAACAAATATCGTCCTCCAAGAAATTACAGATTATGGAGTAGCCCTAGATTCATAGAGATAAATAAAACGTTCACAAACGAAGTAACAGAACCACAAAAAGAGGAGAATTAAAAAATGGCAAAAAGACCAGCATATAGTAATTTAGTAAAAACAATGAAAGAAGGTAAATTTTTATTCACTGGTGAATTAGAGCCAAAGAAGATGGTTGATTTGTCCTCTATTCTACATTCCGCAGAGGAAATGAAGAAAACAGGAAAAATTACTGCGGCTAATGTTACTGATGGACCACAAGGAGACGCTTACACTTGCTCTTTGGTACCTTGCCATTTAGTTCAAGAGAAAGTAGGGCTAGAAACCATTTGGCAGATGACCGTTAGAGATAGGAATAGAATTGCTTTATTTGGTGATATTTTAGGAGGTTCGATTCTTGGATTAAAAAACCTTCTAGCATTAACAGGAGATCATTCAGCGTTAGGAGATAATAAAAATGCGAGAGCTGTATATGACTTAGACTCTACACAGTTAATCGATCTTGTTTCTAAAATGGTTGATGATGGTACTGATTTAGAAGGAAATGAAATTGAAGGTGGAAAAGTAGAAATGAATGTGGGATGCGCCGCCAATCCAAATTCAAATCCTAGAGAACCTGAAATCCTAAAAGTAGGAAGAAAAGTAGAAGTTGGTGCTGATTTCATTCAAACTCAAACATCATTTGATATAGATGATGCCAAAGAGTTCCTGAAAGAATTAGAAAAATTTAATGTTCCTGTATTACTCGGATTATTTCCTATAAAAAATTACGGAATTGCTTGGTATTTTAATGAGTATATTCCTGGCGTTTCGGTTCCAAAGGATCTCTTGAGTGCTCTAAAAAGTGTAAAAAAAGAATACAAAGAGGATAAAAATAAGCGGAACGATGCTATCGATAAGATTAATATCGAATTTTTCGAACCATTTATCAAGGAAATTCAGAAAACTACTAAAGCTGCGGGCATTCATTGCATGGCTGTGCACTACGAAAGACTTTTTGAGCCCTTATTAAAAAATTTTTAGCTAAAATTGTAATGAAAAAAAAATAATTTAAAGAATTTTTTTTTACTTAATTTGAACAAATTGGAAGGATGTGATAAAAATATGAAAAATTTGGATGAGAAAGATAAACAAATTCTAGAAATGTTAATCGAAGATTCAAGAAGACCTTATCGTGAAATAGGAGAAGAAATAGGAATGAGTGAATCCACAGTGAGAAAAAGAGTTATTAAACTTCAAGTTGAAAATGTAATAGAGAAGTTTACAATTAAAGTATGTAGAGAGGACGAGCACTGTATTATAGCATTTATCACATTAATCCCGAGAAACCAATCCGAATTAAAGGAATTATTACGAGAGGCACAAATTCTTCCTCAATGTGAAGAAGTTTATTTCCTAGCCGGAGAATGTGGCATTCTTGTTAAGGTAAATGTTCCAGAAATAAATGAACTCGATGCGGTTATCGAAAGTTTTAGAGGTAGAAGTGATGTTAAAGGAGTTGAACGAGTTTGCGTGGTACTTAAGCCAATTAAGACAACTTCCCAAAATGAAACGGTTCCCGTATAAATTTTTTTTTAATTAATTTCTTTATTAATTCTTTTTGAAACTTTTCAATTTTGGAATAAACATCCCAGTTTTCTTTTTATATTCAATATATTCTTCACCGTATCTGAGTTTGAGATCTTTTTCCTCATAAACACAAAACAAATAAAAAATCGGTATCCATATTAGAGAAAAGACACAAAGAAAAGGAGAATTAAGTAAGAAAGAGAAAATCCACCATACACCGAGTTCCCCTATCGCTTGAGGATGTCTGATCTTTGTGTATATACCACCATAAAGAGAATGGTTTCTTGATGGTTTAATAGTTTCTTCTCCCGCATCATGAACACCTTTAAACATAAAAATAAAACTTGGTACAGCAATTATGATCGCAATTAAAAATGAGACCCAATAATCCCAAGGAAAGAATCTAGGAAAAAATTGTAGAAGATGATAACAAAAATAGACGATTTGTGTAATTATAATAATGCCCATGAGTGAACTCGCTATTATTCGATAATAATAACACCTTTTAAACGCAACTTCACCTATTTTTTTCTCAAGTAACACAGGTTGAACGCTTTTAATATAAAAAATGGTAAGAATGAAAGAAGAAACGATCATAACTATAAGATTGATTAGTTCTATCAAGAGAAACACCATAGTTTTTAACTTTTATAGTAAAATTTACCGTTATTTTCAAATTTATCTATTTTTCCGAGATCCTCCAGATAAAAAAGGTGTCCTAGAACTTCACTTAAAGCCATAAATGAGTTAATTTCATCTAAATCTTCGCCAAAGTGAATTTGAGATATTTTTCTCGGAGTTAGTGGATTATTTTTTATCACTTTGGATATATCATTAAGCCTATTTATGTGGTGTTCTTTAATAGCAATAATTCTTTCAGGTGGATTATAGATTATATCTTGATGACCAGGAAAAATAATTTTAGGATTCGATTTGTCAATTCTATCCAATGATTGAAGGTATTGCTCAAGTACGTTCTTGAAATTATAGTCCGCATATTCATCAGCGAGAAAATCAGGAATTATGAAATTGCCTATATGAGGCGTAATGCGACTTAATATATGGTCTCCGCTAAATAGATATTTCTTTTTAGCGTCAAAAACGCAAGTATGCCCAAAACTATGTCCAGGTGTCCATATTATTTCTAGATCATTTAAAAGCTTATCACCGTCATGTACAATTTTATCTGGTGTTTGATGTTTCCTTAAACTTGGCCAAAAAGTAAAAAATTGTACGATCCTTAGCCTCTCCTCTTCACTCAATCCGTATTTCTTCATTTCCAGAGAAATATTAATAGCTTTTTTTTCAATTTCTTCTTTGTTTGACTTATCTGTTTCCCACTCTAAGATTTTATTGGTTATGTTGTGCATAACGATCTTTAATTTAGGGTTCTTCCTCTTAAATTCTTGAATTAGTCCAATATGGTCTAAGTGGTTGTGAGTAATTATACAAACATCAATATCCTCAATACCTAATCCAATCGTGTTAATTTCTTGTAGAAATTTCTTCTTCCATGCTGGACTATTGAAACCTGCATCGATGAGAATATATTGATCATCTAACTTGAAGAGGTAAAGAGATACGAACTTCACTTGAAATGGAACGTCAATTTTTATTCGGTAAACGCCATCAATTTCATCGATTACAGATTTAACTTTAGACAAAAAAAGTACCTAGCTTTCAATCAATTAACTTTAAGTATGAAAATAAATACAACAATTTTTATTTTGCCTTTTAAAACGACAAAAAAGAAAAATAAAATTTAAAAAATAATTCTAATCCTTTAGACCGTAATACATAAACCAAAAACTGCTTAAATATCCGATTCTAACAAATATTACGGTGAATCCCGGAACAACTAAGCCTTCTAATAAGCCAAATATACAAAAACATAACGCTCCCATTGATAGGAGGAAATATTTTTTCCTTAAAATTCCTGTAGACTGAAAACTCTTTATTAAAAAACCAAATCCAAGGAGAATTATAATGAGTATTAAGAATAATCCCATTATTATACCAGCTAAAGAGAAAATGTTTAGGTTGTAATCAATTAATCCATCTCCTAAAACAGAAGGAGGGTTAAAATTAAATGCACTAAATGGGTCCATGAATAATATAATGTAAAATACAATGCTTAGGATTATAAATACTGAGATTAAATACCATTTGGCTTTAGGGACCAGTAATTCTCCACCAATAAAAATCGCACTTATGACTGCAGGAGCTAACCAAATGTAACTTAGAATACCAACCATGCCAAATGTATTATCAAAATTAGTGCTGGTAAAGATGACGAGAAAAAAATCTAAGAAAACTCCTAAAAATGTTAATCCTGCAAATAAGTTTGCCAATCCTAGAAGCGTCAGCATTTTAGCTCCAGTTTTTTTTGATTTATAGATAAAAAACAACCCAAATAACAAACCAAAGATTACTACGCCCGAGGCAGTAAGGCCGTCAATCCAAAAAATTAAATCTACCATTATTTTTCATCCAAAATTAAATTTCATATAAATATATAAAATAACTTTAATTTAAATTGTCTCAAATCCTCTTATAAAAGAAAGTGATATTTGAGATGCAATGTTAAGAAAATACTAAAAGTAATAGAAAGAGAATAATACAGACAGGTTGTTTCAAATAACTTATTTCTGGTTCTCATGAGGATTTTTCATGAGATTTTTCTTCATGTCAAATTCTATTTCCCGCATTTTTATTTTAATTTCGGTGGGATTGTAATCCTTTTTCAAGAGATCAATTATCGTTTCCTTTAAAATCTCAAGATTATCGACAGCGCATTGGTAAAATATGTTCCCATCGTCTAAATTCATGTTCAATATTTCGTATAAACCGTTAAGAGAGTCTCGTATTTTCTCGTAATGTTCCCAAGCTTTATCTAAATCAGACTGGTTATCTCGACTAGCCATTAATTAAATAAAATAAGAAGTTAAAAAAAACTTTTTCCTTATAGAACTGATTTAATTCTACCAACTAAATCCTTAGCGTCTGAGGCTCCAGATTCAAGAACCTTAAAAACTTCTTTAATATCCACTTTTAAGGCTCCATGTAATAGTTTTTCAAAACCAATTCGGGTATTTAATCTCTCTGTGTTCTGTAGATGAAATATTACCCTGCCTAATTCGTTTTTTAAAACACCTGATTCGGCTTTTAAACAAGTTTCCAATAAAATTGGAGCTAACTCATCAATACTTTCTTGTGTTACTCTACTTGCGAAAGAGTATATTATATTTATTTGCTCGTCCGTAAGGTTTACTATCTTTTCTTGAAGTTTTAATATTTCCATTTTTTTATCACAAGATTTTTATTTTATTTTATGTTTTTAATTCTAAATATTGTTAGACTAGTTAAGTATTTAAATGTAATGGGAAATTTTACTTAGCCCGTTTTACGAGATCGGGTGAATTCTCTATAATATGACTTTTTCTGAGTAAAAAATAAACGAAAAAGGAATTCGTCATTTAGAAGGAAAAAAGTCCATCAAAAACCCATTAAAATAAAAAAAGCGATCAAGAAATGAAATTTTCGAGAACTTTTTTGATTTTTTCAGTAATTTTCTCCAAATTTTGTCAGAAAACTGTCGTCCATACCTTAATTAATGTCGTTAAAAATATGGGAAAAAACATGAAAAAATGGTAGAGTATTTCAATTCCTTTTTCATTTATTTTTAAATTAGAAATTAAAGAGAATGTTTTCATTAAAATTTTAAATCACGATTTCTATTATTCTAACTAAATATTAATTAAAATTTACAGAATTTGAACAGATGAATTATAACATGGAAAGAGAACTAGAAAAAGACTTATCTAAAATAAGTAAAAAAGAAAAGTTTCAAGGCAAAATGGTCAAATATGTCTCCGGAGTTGGAAAAATTCTACTATTCGTACTTCCTATTCTTCTATTGATAGTAACCATTCTAGCTTTTATTTCAGTATTGGACTTCACGTTAAAAGTTGTATTCTTCGTGATCTTAGGAATATATGCCTTCAATTCAATAATGCTATTTCTAGGAGCAAATTCTACAAATTCTTCTCTTAAATTAAGATTAAAAGTTGAAAGAAAAAGAGGGAGGCCAATAGATAGCCTCGACGGTTTTGAAATGTTGTTTTCTAGTGTTAAACGGGTTGTCAACTTGCTAAAAGTTATTGCTTTAATATGTTTTGTAGCACTTATTTTGTTCTTGGTAATGTTATTACTCGGAGATCTGAACTTAGGATTCGCAGCAGCAGGATTTGCACTAATTGGGTTAGGATTAGCAATTATTATTCGGAGTCTAAACCTAAATATACACGATGTAAACGGTCTTCAAGATTTCTATAAACCTACTACTCATCAGATTTTTCTAGATAATTTTTTCGGAGAAGTTTTTTCAAATCATTTGGATCCGGTTACTTATCTTAAATGGGACGAATATTTGGCAGGAATAGATAAAATATTAACTCCGACTTTCATTCAAAAGGTTAAAGAGGCTGAAGAAGATGAATTACCATTAACTTTTGGAATTGAATCAATATTATTCCTATACTATTTACGATATCAAGGCGTTTTAACAGATGAACAATTTACTCGTGAATTAAAAGAGGTAATTAATGTAGATTCTGCTTCTTTTGATGTCACCAAGGGGTTATTAATCGATGGCTTATGGTATTTCTCTACTTCTGATATCAATAAATTATTCGATTACATAAAAAAATACAATCCCGGCTTTTTTAACATTATTGATAGGCTTCAATTAGAACTCGCTGATAATATTGAACGACTCTCAAAAGATCCAATATATATGGATTCTTCAGCACAAGAAGTCGTGTATTTGAATTCAGAATTGAATGTGATGGTTTTTCTTTACAATAACGCTCCTGAAGATAAGAACTACGCTATAAAGATAGTAGCCCCTGGTTTTGAACCTTCCAAATTGAAGTTGGATATCAAAGTCGAAGGAAGAGGAAGCTTTTTAATTCCGAATAAACCCATTCCCTTAATTTCTTCTGAAAGTACTGACATTGCAGGTGTCTTATCAACAATGTTGGAAAATGGAGATACAATTTGGTTAACTTTAGAGCCAAGAGAGACGGGAGAACAAACGATACAAATCTTTTTGATGTCCTCTAACGGCACCATTATTGAAGGGAAAACGAGAACTATAAAAGTAACTAAAAACATAAAAGATTACGCAAAAAAACTGACTTCTATTGGTTCTTTGCTTGGTGGCTTAGCTGTGCCATTGGCAAAAATCCTTCCCACTTTAATACAATAATCATTTTTTTCTTTTTTTTCTATATTTAGTATTTTAAAATGAACGGAATTAAACAACCTGTATTATTTTATATTAATAATTATTAGTTGACTGGTAAAAATGCAATATTAAAAGTAAAAATATAAATTACCACTTTGAAGTTAAGATAAACCATTCCAGTCTAATTAGTTCAGAAGTAAGACTTTTTTTACTTTTTCGATCAGAGAATTTCTGTTTTTGATCTCTCCTTTGTTTTAAAACAATTAATTTTTAATAATTCCATTAATTTGCTTAACACAAGTATAATAAATTTAAAACCTACTAAAATCCTAAAAAAAGAGTTAAACAATATGGTTGTAATAACTACAAAAAAACCAGAAGAAGAAGTATTCGAAGCTCTCAACAATTATAAGGTAAAAAATGTATTAGTCGTGAGCTGTGGAGTTTGTGCAGCTCTCTGTCAAACTGGGGGAAGTGAAGGGGCTGAGGAATGGTCGGAAAAACTAAAAGAAAGGGGCTTTAATGTTACTAATGCAATAGTGAGCGAGGATGTTTGTGATAACCGTGTGATGAAAAAAGATTTACGCAAGATTGATGAGGATATTAAAAACTCAGACGGTATTTTAACGTTAGCCTGCGGTTTAGGAGTTCAATCAATTATTGAAGTTCTTACGAAATCTCATCCAGAGATTCCCGTTTTCACGGCTAATAACACTGAGTTTATTGGAATGACAAAGCGTATCGGGCGCTTCTATATGCGTTGTAAAGGGTGTGGTGATTGTTTGTTAAACGAAACTGGTGGAATTTGTCCCGTCACAACTTGCGCTAAGGCGCTTATGAATGGCCCCTGTGGAGGAATGGTGGACGGAAAGTGTGAAGTGGGTGACTATGAGAAAGATTGTGGTTGGATTTTGATATATAATCGTCTAAAAGAGTTAGGCCGTCTAGACCTATTCTCAAAATTGAGAGACCCTATGGATTGGAGTAAGATTGGTCATCAAAGAGAGGTAGTTTGGAGGTAGATGTGAAAATGAAAGAAGTAAAAACTTATTCCAAATTAGGGGAAGCTCTTGCAAAGGGTGAATTCGTTCTAACAGGTGAACTTGAGCCTGAAAAGACAACAGATCTCTCTCACACTATTCATGAAGCTAAAGAAATGGCTCCATATGTTATCGCCGCAAATGTGACAGATAGTCCTTTAGGGATTGTAACAATAAACTCTATGGCTGCAACACATTTAATCCAAAAAGCAGCCGGTTTAGAATGCGTTTGGCAGATGACTGTTAGGGATGTTAATAAGTTAGGAATTGCAGGAATGATTATGGGTGCGCACGCTCTAGGGATACGCAATGTGCTTTCCCTTACAGGCGATCACACTGCCTTAGGTGACATGCCTGAGTCAAAACCTGTTTTCGATCTTGATTCCGCAACACTTGTAAAACTTGTGAGGGAAATGGTTGATAAAGGCTCAATTAACGGTAATGAAATCGAATCACCCCCAACACTGCATGTTGGAGCGGCTGCAAATCCTAATGCTGAACCAATGGGTGCAGAAATACTGAAAATAGGTAGAAAAGCAGAAGCGGGTTGCGAATTTATACAGACACAAGTTGTTTACGACCTCGATAGAACTATTGAGTTTTTAACAGAAATTAAGAAATATAAAGTTCCGATATTACTAGGAATCTTTCCTATGAAGTCGTATGGAATGGCTAAAGGTTTTGATACTTTTGTACCTGGCGTTAGCGTCCCCAAAGAAATTTTAGCTAAGTGGAAGAGCGTAAAGAAAGAAGTTACTGATAAAAAACAACAGAAGGAATTATATGATCAATATAATTATGAGTTCTTTAAACCATTCATAACAGAATTACGAAAAAAAGACCTCCTTGCAGGAATTCATTGTATGGCAGTTCACTACCCTCGAATATTTCCTAAATTAAAAGATATTATCGGGAACTAAATAGCATCATAATTTCTTACTTTTTTATTTTTATTTAATTTAGCCAGCTTTAATATTTTTAAATTAAAGATTAATATCATAGATTATATTTGTAAAAAAATATTTAAAATTAAAATTTTAAGCATTAGACTATTATCTTTTAAGAGTTTGCATCCAAAATGGTGGAAGTTATTACAATTAAAAATGTTACCGTTGTAGGGGTGGGAGTTATGGGTTATGGAATAGCCCAAGTTGCTTTAATGGCGGGATTTAACGTAACATTAGTTGATATTAAAGAAAGCATAGTTAACAACGGTTTAACTAAAATCGAAGAAGGTTTGAAAAAAGCTCAGATAAAGGGTAAGCTAGAAGAAGGAGTCTCCGTTTCGGATCTAATGCTAAAATGCAATACATCAATTGATTTATCATCTGCAGTTAAAGAGAGTGATTTTGTATTTGAGGCTGTCGTTGAAAAATTAGGAGTTAAAAAACAAATATGTAATTTAGTTATGGAAAATTCACCCCCTCACTGCATTTTTGCATCAAATACATCGTCATTTAGAATAACAACCATCGCTGAAGATTCAAATAGGCCGGAAAATGTTATCGGAATGCATTTTTTTCTTCCTGTTATTCTTCAGTGCTGTGTTGAGGTAATGAAGGGTGAAAAAACATCTGATCGTGCCTTAGATGTTGGTGTTGAAATTGGTACAAGACTACCTTGCCTTAAAGGAAAACGACTCTCCGTTAGAATTGAGAAAGAAAGCCCTGGGTTTATTGCAAATAGACTACTTATGCCTCCAAATATTTATCTTAATTGGATTTTTGATCTAGCTTTCGAGAAAGGCATTCCGTGGGAACAGATCGATGCTGATGCCGAAGCAAGAAAACTAATTCCAATGGGACCCTGTGAAATGATTGACTATCTTGGTGTAGATACTACTTACAATGTCTTGAAAAGTTATGAGAAAATGTTCTCTCCTGATTTTGCCCCCGGTAAAGTACTTACAAATCTTGTAAAGGAAGGAAAGTTAGGAAGAAAATCAAAACAAGGATTTTACGATTGGACGACTGGGAAACCAGAAATACAATTAAATAAAAAAGCAGGAATACTTAAGCCAGAAATGACGATGGCTATTATGCTAAATGAAGGTTGTAAGCTGTTAGAAGAGAATATAGTTTCGGGATATAAAATTATTGATGATGTGATGTTAGCTGGAACGAGTATGCCCGGACCTTTCGGACCTGGAAAAAAAATTTACGAAAAATGGGCTAATATGTTAGAAGATTTTGTTGAAATAAGCGGTAAAAAATACCTTCAACCTTGTAATTTAATGAAATCTGGCGATTTTACTAAGATGCGAAAGTAGGACATTAGAATTTGAAATGCGTATTAAAGAATATTTTAATAGAAACATACATCTCAATCAATCTCTTTTTCTTTAATCTTTAAAAAATTAGTAAAAACTTTAAAAATAATAGAGGTAGAATTGAAATTATGGAGAAATATGATTTAATTGTTATAGGATCTGGAGCGGGATTAAATGTCCTTAATTATGGACTTCAAATGGGATTAAAGTGCGCTATAGTAGAAGACACGAAACTTGGAGGGACATGCTTAACTCGTGGGTGTATTCCCTCAAAAGTTTTGGTTCACCCCGCAGATTTGATAAGAGAAGCAGAGCATGCGACTAAAGTAGGTATCAAATTTAAAGTCGAAGACATTGATTGGGACTTAATAGGTAAACGAATGTGGAGTCAAATAGACGAAAGCAAAGAAATGGAAGAAGGATTATCTCACGTACCAAACTTGAAGCTTTATAAAGGAGTAGGTGAATTTATTGGAGATTATGAAATGCAGGTTAAATCTGTAGGATCTGATAAAATTATCGGTCACTTTAAAGGAGAAAAATTTGTATTAGCTTCTGGTGCGCGTTCTTTAATACCACCTATACAAGGGTTAGAAGAAATCAAATACATAACGAACGAGAATTTCTTTGGTGATAAATTTCCTAAAAAACCGTGGGAAAGTTTGATTATAATTGGGGGAGGTGTTATTGCTGCTGAATTTGCGCACATTTTTTCCGCGTTTGGCACAAAAGTTACTATCGTAGAAATGTTACCACGCTTAGTTATGACTGAAGAACCAGAAATTAGCGAGTTCTTAGAGCGAAATTTTAAGGAACATATGAATGTGTTAGTAAATCATAAGGCGATTAAAGTAGGTACCAAAAAGAATTTCAAAACTGTTACTGTTCAAAATGTTGATAGCGGGAAAGAGATAGAAATAGAAGCCGAGGAAATCTTAGTTGCTGCTGGACGGCGATCTAATGCTGATATATTAGCGGTCGAGAAGACTGGAGTTGAAACTAACGAACGGGGTTGGATTAAAACCAATAAATTCTTAGAGACTGCCAAACCGAACATTTGGTGCTTTGGAGACGCTAATGGTCTTTATCAATTTAGGCATAAAGCCAACTATGAAGCGGATGTTTGTGCTAACAACATTTTTGGACCTGAAGACGAAAAAAAGGAAGTAGATTATTCAGTAGTGCCATGGGCAATTTTTACATCACCTCAAATAGGACATGTTGGTATGACTCAAGAAGAAGCTATAGAAAAGGGTCACGAAATTTATGTGGCTGTAAATTATTACTCTTCGGTAGCAAAGGGTTTTGCAATGGGTTATAATCAAGATGATGTAGATAATGGTTTTGTTAAACTTGTAATCGATAAATCTTATAAATTATTAGGTGCTCATGCGGTTGGCCCTCATGCTGCCGTGCTTGTTCAACCCTTCGTATATTTAATGAATGCAGGATATACTTGTGATTCCCCAGATTTTCCCGCAAGAACGGGAGCAAATAAGTTAGGTAGAGCTTGTCCTGAGGCAGGATCATTTATGCCGGTTTATAAATCAATGGTAATCCATCCTTCTCTTAATGAAGTGGCTGGTTGGGCAATTGGAAAAATGAGACCAGTTAACATTAAATCTCAAGGTCACGAACATCAACACGAGCACTAAAATATTCTTTTTTTTTCATTTCTTTTATGAACAAAAGTATAGCTAAGTAAAAACTTCAAATATTTAGCTTCCTTCAACATTCTAGTGAATAATGGATTTAAATAAAAATAGATTCAGCCAAATTTTTACACCTGATTACATAGCAGAGTTTATGGTTAAAAACATTAAACAACATTATTTTTCATCCCACAATGAGTTTAACATTGATAAAATTAAAATTCTCGAACCTAGTGCAGGTGAAGGAATCTTTCTTAGATATATGTTAGGTGATGGATTTACAAATATTACCGCTTATGAATTAGATTCAAGTTTAAAAACTCCTCTTTTAGAAAATTATCCAAATGTAAGGCTGGAATTTGAGAATTTTTTAGGTTCAGACCCTAACGAAAAATTTGACATTATTATTGGAAATCCACCTTATTTAGGACAAAACTATAACGCTCAAATTTTTCAAGAGCTTGTAAAGAATTATTCGATTTGTAAAAAATATTTCGTTGGAAATATGGATTT
>Ga0114919_10003690_pt1 | contig 12327 bp, 12 predicted proteins | sample BlataG_FD_88682 | JGI IMG/M metagenome (GOLD analysis project Ga0114919, IMG submission 88682) | Deep subsurface microbial communities from Black Sea to uncover new lineages of life (NeLLi) - Black_00105 metaG | ecosystem: Environmental > Aquatic > Marine > Oceanic > Sediment | place: Atlantic... | reverse complement strand
GATTATTTTGACTCGCAAGGTCTTATTGAGTGGTCAAACAAAGTTTATGACATGGTTCAAGATAGAACAATCCCAAAACCTACGGGTTTATTAGGGAGCATAAATCTTCAAGATTATGGAGTTATTGCTAGTACTGTTGGGAAATTCATAGACGAAATGACCGATTTAGGATATCGACAGATGATGAAAGCATATTACTTTGCTGGAGGAATTAAATACATAAAACATCCAGAAAAAATCTTAACTAATAAAACCTATCAAGGATTTGCGCGACTTATTGCGTCACCAAACTTAGCAAGCGCTGCGAACTTTTTGCACACTAAAAATCTCATGATAAGTGCAATGCATTTTCAAGACGCATACAATTTTGATTTGGACAGAGTTTGTCGATGCTTGGTCCATTATGGTGTAGTAGATCCCGAAGATAATACAAAAACTTTGGAGATACCCTTCTGCGCGATGAACACACTACATCGCGAAAGATTAGAGCTTGCAAACGCCATTAAAGGCGAAACAGCTAAAAAAGCAGAAGTTATTCAAGCAGAGATCAAAGAACTGCTAGAAACTGTTAAGGAATAATCATTTTTTTAAATTTTTATCTTGTTTTATTACTTATTTTTACTTCATTTTTATGAACCTTAGAAACACATTACTAACAAATAGTATTTAAATTTAAACTCTTATTTATTAGATATATAAGAAGAAGTAGTAATGATATAGATTTTATGGTAGACAATACGGATATAATAGGAGAATATCGAGGAACGGTCAAAAATAGAGTGTTAACCGCGTTATTACAATCCTATATGGATAACCTAGATTACGACGGCATGAAATCAATTTTAAAAGAAGCGGGACTGTTGGAACTGAAAGATATACGAGAGGTGGATCCCGAGGGAGAAATTGATTTTTTTTCGTTTAAAAAGATAATTTCTGCTCAAAATTGTTTGCTTTTCGACTCAACTGAATTGTTATCTGAAATTGGTCGAAAATTCTCATTTTATTTATTCCCTTATGGAAAAGTTTTCGAAGAAATTGTGGAAGAAATCAATAATTTGATTGTCACTGATTGGAAAGTTAAGATTGTGGAAAATAGAGCTGAGACGGTTATCATTCGGGTTGATAAGTGTATTTTTTGTTCAGAAATTGGAATTTCTTGCGAACTGTTTAAAAGTTTTTTAATCGATTCGTTAGAAAAAAGTTTACCTTCAGATTTTTGCGTAGTTCCCTACGAAACAAAAGAAAATATTAATAATCCAAATCATAATTCGTTTGTATTGAAATTGCGAATTGAGAAAACATTTATATCCTAGAATCACGAAAGCTTAAATATATCAAAAATCAAAATACTTTTTGTCATATTTATTTCAATTCTAAAAATCACAAGAGATTTATCGTAAAATTGCCAGCAGAAGGTATGTCCACTGAAATTAAGGAATATGTTTTTAAGATCACTATTTTAGGACAGAGTGCAGTCGGGAAAACTTCACTTATTAATCAATTTACAGAAGGTTCGTTTCAAGAAGATTATAAGCCTACGTTAGGGGCAAATATAATCCGGAAAGATGTAAACATAGATAAAGTTAATGCTAAGGTACGATTAATAATGTGGGATCTCGCAGGTCAAGAGAAATATAATGTTATTCGTAGCATGTATTTTCAAGGATGTGTTGGGAGTTTGCTTGTGTACGATGTCACTCGTCACGAAAGTTTTTCCGCGATCGAATCAAAATGGTTAAAAGATTTTAAAAATTTCGTAAAAAAAGAAGGTGCATATATCTTAATTGGCAATAAAATCGATCTAGATGCACAGCGAGTAGTCAGTAAAGAAGAGGGTGAAAATTTAGCTAAACAAATCGGTGCTAGTGCATTTATTGAAACAAGCGCTAAATTTGGAAAAAACGTAGAAGAAGCCTTTAAAAATTTAGTGTACCAAATTTTACGAAATTATGGAGAAAAAATTTAGGATAGCTTAATTGTAGAATAAATCTCCAGTTCAATCCCTTTTAAGGTACCAATCATTATTATATATTATTTTGATTAAGTGGTAAAAATGAAAGAACTATCAACAAAGATAAGAAATGCACCAAAATCAAAAATACGAGAGCTTTTTGACCTTGCTACCGGACGATCTGATGTTATAAGCTTAGGAATTGGTCAACCGGATTTTCCAACGCCTCAACCAGCAATAGAAGGAAATATAAATGCCTTAAACAAGAAATTTACATATTACGCACCCACTAGAGGTATTCCAGAGTTATTGCAGCAGCTTGAAAATAAATTAAAAGCTGTCAACAACATTGATACTATGTGGAAAGATAATATAATGCTTGCAAACGGAGGATCCCAAGCGCTTAGTCTTACTTTTGCATCAATCTTTAATCCTGGTGATGAAATTATAATCAACTCTCCAAACTTCATCTCATATTTCTATTTGAGTTCATTCTTTGACTTAAAAGTTATTGAAATAGAGAGAAAAAACGATTTTAGTCCCGATATTGAGAAAATAAAAGATTCAATTTCAGAGAAGACTAAAGCGATTTTAATTAACTCACCTAACAATCCTACCGGATATTCTTTAGATCCAAACGAATTAGAGGAAATCGTTGAAATCGTTAAAAACAACGACTTATATTTAATTTCTGACGAAGTTTACGAAAATTACCTTTATGATGGCAATAAACATACAAGCCCAGCTTCATTAAAAGACATGTTTGAGCGAACTATAACTATAAACGCTATGTCAAAATTGTATTCCGCTACAGGGTTTAGATTAGGGTATGTAGCTGCCAATAAAGAAATTATAGATACAATGGAAAAATATCATCAATACACCGTAGCAGGCACAAACCATGCAGCTCAGTATGGATTTTTAGAGGCTTTAAAAATGGATAACAGCTTTTTTAACGATATATTAAAGAATTTTGATAAGAGGCGCTTATTAGCTTACAATCGATTAAGCGAAATGGGTTTTGAAGTTGTAAAACCAAAAGGAGCGTTTTATATAATGCCGAAAATCAACAACTCTAAATTAACTGGAGCTGAATTTTCGAAAAGGGTTATGAAAGATCAAGCCGTTGCTATCGTACCTGGAAATGTCTTTGGTTCTTATTCAGAATACATGTTAAGAATGTCTTATGCAACAAAATTAGAAAAGCTCGAAGAAGCTATGAATAGGATTGAAAAGTTTATGAGGAAGATATGAATGTTATTTTCCTATATATGTATGTAGAAGAGCCTGAGATAAAATTTCTGTTGCTTTAAGAACATCTCCTATTTCAATATATTCATCCGGTTTATGGATTACTCCAGGGTCGCCTGGGCCATAGATCACAAATGGAACAGGACTTTTTATTTGAACCAGAACTCCTGCATCTGTAGCATAAGGTAAACCGATAAATTCTTTTCCATTAAACTTTTTAAGATTCTGAATAAAAAGGTTTCCCGCATCAGTCTGAATTGCTGGAAGAGTGTGGGTAATTTTAACTTCTGATCTACATGGAGAAGCATCGATGGCTCGTATGTTCTCATTCAATTTCATATAATCCTGTTCAGGGATATACCTATAGTCAACAGATAAAATAGTTTTTTCTGGAACAATATTATTCGCAATTCCTCCAGATATTCTTCCAATATTTAAAGTAGAGTTACCCAGAACTCGATTCTCAATGTTATCTAAACATTTATGAAGCTGTGGAATAAGGTTTAATGTACATTCTATGGAATTTATACCTAATTCGGGGGTTGAAGCATGCCCAGCTTTTCCATAAATATGGATATCAGCCCATAATAATCCTTTTTCGGCTATTCCTATATTCATATTTGTCGGTTCTCCAACTATAAGTAAAATAGAATCTTTTATAATACCCTTTCTAACACAATTATATGCTCCAGTCATTCCTGCTTCTTCGTCAGCACTAGCTATTAGGATAATTGTGTATTTTTCTAAAAATTCCGGATGTTTTTTTAGATTTAATAATGTTCCAATAAGCATGGTTAAACCCCCCTTCATATCACAAGTCCCTCGACCATACATTTTTCCATTAATAACTTCGGCAGAGAAAGGAGGATATTTCCATTGTGATTCTTCACCTACCGGTACAACATCCAAATGCCCTGAAAGTATAATTTTCTCCTTCCCGGTTCCGATTCTCGTAATAAGGTTCTTTAACTCGATGTCTTTTTTATTGTAATTCATAATCTCATTGTGAAAACCGTCAGACTCCTTAAAAACATCAGAGATTAGGTAGGCGATGATTTCATCAGTTTTCCCCGGTGGATTTTCCGTAGGTATTTTTACCAAATTCTTAAGAATTTGCTCTAAATTAGCATTCATAATCTGAAATTTAGGTTTTTTAGCTTAATTTTATAATTATTAATACTCCTTTAATATAATAATCCATCAAAAGGAGTATAATATTAGAAGTTAGTTAAAATTGCTTTCTACAAAAATAAAGGATTTTAAAAATTAGATAATAATTAAAAAAATAGTAAATCCGTTAATACTTCTTTTTTAACGGCTATTTGTACAAGTTTGAATCGCTTTCTTTTATTTTTTGGTCTTGAGCAAGTTGTTTTGCTAAATTTTCGTACTTTTCAATAGTTTCTTTATGTAATGTTGAGCCAACTTTCGAAAGTGCATACTCAAAGTGCTTCAATTCTATAAAATCAAAGTCTTCCAATTTCTCTCTTATTGCCTGTAACCCTGCTTCTCTACATAAGTTTTCTAAATCTGCTCCACTATAACCTTCCGTCATCAAAGCTAAATTCTTCAAAGAAACATCTTCTTTCAATGGCATATTTCTCGTATGGACTTCTAAAATCTTGATTCTTCCTTCGTAATTTGGAGCAACTACATAAAGGATTTTATCGATTCTTCCCGGACGTAATAGTGCGGGATCAATTAAATCTGGACGATTCGTGCTTGCTAAAATAATAATACCTGCATTACTCTCAATTCCGTCCATTTCAGTTAAAAGTTGGGTCATTACGGTATCATATACTGCAGATCCTTTCCATTCTCCTCTAGTGGATGTAAGAGCTTCAATCTCATCAAAATAAATAATTGAAGGTGATAACTCTCGAGCTTTAGCAAATATTCCTCGCATGTTTTTTTCAGATTCACCTACCCATTTCGACATTAGTTCAGGCCCCTTAACAGTTATAAAGTTGGAGTTCGTTTCGGTGGCTACTGCTTCTGCTAAAAGCGTTTTCCCACAACCCGGGGGTCCAAAAAGTAATATACCGCCAACAGGCCGAATTCCCGCCTTACTGAATAATTTTGGATGTTTTAATGGCCATTCAACAGTTTCAATTAATTCTCGTTTTATTTCTTCTAAACCTCCAATGTCATCCCAAGAAACTTCGGGAATCTCCCTTAGATATTCTCTTACGGCAGATGGTTTTATTTCTCTAAGAGCTTTCTGAAAATTTTTATCTTTTACAAATAAGTTCTGTATAATTTCAATAGGGATTAATTTATCGATGTTAATTTCAGGTAATATATCTCTTATAGCGTCCATAGCCGCTTCTCTAACGAATGCCATGATATCCGCGCCTACAAATCCGTGAGTTGTATCAGAATAGAATTCAATGTCAACATCAGCTTCTATTGGCATTCCCCGGGTGTGAATCTTAAAAATTTCATTTCTTGCTTTTTTATTTGGAACTCTAAACTTTATTTCAGTATCAAACCGTCCTGGTCTTCGTAATGCAGGATCAATTGCATCAATTCGATTTGTAGCACCGATCACTATTACACCTTCCCTCCCCTTCATCCCGTCAAGCAGAGTAAGTAGCTGGGATACAACCCTTCGTTCAACTTCTCCTGTAACTTCACTTCGTTTAGGAGCGATTGAGTCGAGTTCATCTATAAATATTATCGCAGGTGAATTTCTTTCAGCTTCATCAAAAATACCTTTTAAATTCCTCTCGCTATCTCCGTAGAATTTACTCATAATTTCAGGGCCGTTTATTAGAAAGAAATTCGCGTTCGCCTCTTGAGAAACAGCCTTAGCTATTAAGGTTTTCCCCGTGCCAGGAGGGCCATAAAAGAGGACTCCTTTTGGTGGTTCAATGTTCAATCTACGAAATAATTCGGGATGTCTGATAGGTAATTCCACTACTTCTCTAATTCTCTGAATCTCGTCTGTTAACCCTCCCACATCGTCATAAGTAATAATTTCACCGGAAACATTGAGTAAAGCAACTTTTTTATTTAATTTTATCCTAGTGTCCCTTGTAAATTTAACTACTTCGTTATTAGGTTTCGTATTTAGCACAATTAATCTTAATGGTCCGAGAGTTGGTCTTCTTGAACCCCCTCCACCCCCTAACATTCTCATAAATCCATTCATAGGATTAGTTTCTTCGTCAGTTTTAATGAAGGCTCCAGGAACATCAATAACATCACCGGTCATAATAGGTTTATCAATCAATTTCCCTTTTATTATGTCAGCTTGTTTTTTAATATCGTAAATTTCCTTTGTTGGAGCAAGTTCTATCTCTCTCGCAGGTGAAGCAAGCGTGGGTCGTATTGTTACAAATTCTCCAATAGTAGAACCTAAATTTTTTCTTTGAATTCCGTCTATTCTAATAAAATCTTTTCCCTTGTCAGCAAAACTAGCTACAACAATACCCGCAGTTCTCTTTCTGCCAATTATTTCTATTATATCACCAGTAGATAATTCTAATTTATCCAATATGGCTTGATCTATATAACATAGACTTCTTCCACTACGGCTTGGTTCTAATCTTTCTACTTTTAGTTTTGCTGTTTTTTTTTCCCTTTCTATGCTCATTATATTCAAATTATTTTTTTTCTCTACTCTAAAAGAAATAATGGTTCTTTATTTTCTTTTGCATTATTTATTATAATGTGTCTGAATAGCTCATTTCAAGTAAATTAAGAGTTACTATCCACTAAAGATTGTTTAAAAACCAGATTTGCTTAATTCGCTAAAGGATTTATTTTTACGATAAGCTAGCTTTTTGATCTCACTTAATAGTATAAAAGTTAAAAACCTAAAATGGTTGGTTTTAAAAAACTGAACAATTAACTTTAATGAAAGAGATATTTAGAATTCGATTCAAATTTCGAGAAGGCTTTAATACTTTAATCTAATATAAAGTTTTAGATTTTTAACTTTTTATCTAAATATAATTTAAAATCTTCTAAAATCTTATTTACATCAAGGAATTCATCAGAGTTACTTTTAACAAATGATTTCCTACATTCTAAAATTGCTTCTTTTAAACTATGATTGTCTGGATTTTTAAATAGTTCACCAATGTATTTTCGCGTGATTAAATCTAATTCCTCCCGAATTGAATTAGAAGGTTTATTTTGTAATGGTTCTATACTTTTTATTTGTTCTTTAAGATTTAAAGCAATCTTGTCACTTAAGATCTCGATAAATCGAATTAAATCTTCAGTTTTTGTAATCTTATAAGTTTCGAATGGAGTATCCCATTTATATTTATTAAAGTTATCAAATTTAGCGTAAATATTTTCAATAACTTTTTTGGGAATCGGTTTTCCTCTCTCTTCATTCCTTTTCAAACAAATTTTAAGCGGCGTTGAGATATATACGATATAAAAATTAATGTTTAAACTATCAGCAATTATTTTTAAATCGTGTCGCATGCTTGAATAGTAATTTAAATCATCGCTGATAACAATTTTTCCCTTACTAAGGTGTTTCCTTACTGATTGTATAGTTTTTGCTCGTATTTGGGGCTCATTTTTAAAATCAAAACTGTTTGGAGAAGTAACTTCTCTAATAATGTCTGGATCGATAATTTTTACTTTAGTTTGAAAATTCGACTCCAAATTTTCTTTTAGTTTAACTGCAAAACTAGATTTTCCCGATGCAGGTAATCCTACTAGAATAATTAGAAAGTTTGAGTTATTATTCAGCTAGATCATCTTCATTAAAAGTTCTTATAAGTTGAATTTTTTGTGTTCTTGTAAAAGTTTTAATTTCCAATTCTCGTTTCATAGCCAAACTCCTTTCGTAATAAGTTTCAAAATACTTAAGTGTGACGCTCTTCTTTCCACGACAAAATTTAGCTCCCGCTCCCTTTTTGTGTTCTTGTAATCTTCTATACAAGTTATTTGTGTATCCCGTATAGAAATATTTTCTGTTATTTTTTGCGATTGTTTCTAAAATATAGACATAATAAAGGTACATACCAGAATCACTATTTATAAGATACATTTTCTACTATTTATTTTTATTGGCGGACACCTAACCTAATACTGTTATTATATGAGAGAAAGTAATTCCTCTATATAGATTTTATATTTGTCAAATCAAACAATTAAAAATTAAATTTATTAATAAAAACTTTTATAATTTTTAAAGGAAGCATTAGGTTTTTCTGGTGAGTTACTTTTCCTCTAGGTATTTGTTTGATTAAGTGGGATGAGGTTCTTGGTGGAAACATACACATGCAGTTTCCGGAGAGTTTAAGAATTCTGGATAATGTTGTGCAGCAAATTCAAATTTCACATAATTTTGTTGAATCCTACATTACTATTGAAGAAAAAGACTGGAATTCGATATCTTACTACAACGAAAATAAAGAAATTATAATAGTATTAGTTCTAGATAAATATGATGATAGTTCGGATTACACTATCATTTTAGATGAATTTAAAAAAGAACTTGAGTTAGAATTAAATGAAAATAAGCTCAAAGAGCACTTAGAACGAATATACAAGCTCTCGTTAAATGTTTTCAGGACTAGAGATGAAGTTATAGGTAAATTAAGCAATGAAGTAGCCCAACTAAAAACTATGGAATATGATTTAAAAAAAAGATTTGAGAAGATAGTAAAATCAGATCATCTAAAAGTTAAGAGTAAAATTCAATTTTTATTAGCTATTAATAATGAGATGGAATATAAAAAGTTAAGAACTTCTATTAATACCAGTAAAAGTTGGTTAGATGATGTTCTAAGAACCCTGTCTAAAAATAAAGTCATCAGTTATAATAGTGAAAAAGATTCATATTTTCTTAATATTTAATTATGTTGAAAAGCGCTTTAATAAAGAATTAGATTATTAAAAAGGCATTTATTCTAATTATTATAAGTTTAAAATTTGCTTTTTAAAATAATATTGAGATAATTATGAATCTTTCAGACGAGGAACAAAACGAAGTTCTAAAAGTTATGAAATCGCAGATGTTAACCCTATTACACGGTGAATTCGTTAAGAAGTTTGAGGAGGAATTCGCTCGTTATATCGGTGTAAAACATGCCATTGCTGTAAATTCTGGTACAGCAGCACTTCATATCGCCATTGCTGCTTTAAATATCGGCCCAGGAGATGAGGTAATAATTCCGCCATTTACTTTTATTGCAACAGCCAGTTCAGTTCTCCACAATAACGCAATCCCTATATTTGCTGATATCGATGATAAATCTTACACTCTGGATCCCAATTCGGTTAAGGAAAAAATAACAGATAAAACTAAGGCAATAATTCCTGTCCATTTAGCCGGAATTGGAGCCGATACGAGTGCTCTTATGGATATTGCAAAAGATAATGAAATTCACATTATAGAAGATGCGGCTCAATCCATTGGAACAAAATGCTATAACAAAAAAGTCGGAGCTATAGGTCATATAGGGTGCTTTAGCTTTTATCCTTCTAAAAATATAACTACAGGGGAAGGTGGTATGATTACTACTAACGATGATGCGTTAGCTGAACAAAGTCGATTATTAAGACATCATGGTGAACCTGAGTGGTATGTATATAATAGATTAGGTTATAATTATAGAATGACCGAAATTCAAGGTGCAATTGGTAGAGTACAGCTAAAAAAAATAGATGATTTCATTAAGATTAGAAATGAAAATGCACTATATATGTCTAAAGCAACTTCTGAGATTCCAGGGATACAACCCCCTTTCGTACCTGATTATTGCACACCCGCATTTAATTATTGGATTGGGCGCATCAATCCAGATATCTTAGGGTTAACAAAAACTCAATTTCTGAAAGCGTTTCCTAGAAGTAAAGTACTTTATCCAAAACCCCTTTATCAGACCAAATTATTTCAAGAAAAAATAGCGTATTCACATGGATGTCCCTGGTCTTGTCCTTTCTATGGTAAAGAAATTGACTATAAAAAAGTTAATTTACCTAGAGTAGAAAAGATTACTCAAGAAATATTCGCCTTAGATATTCATCCTAATGTCTCAAAAGAGTTGCTTGATGAAAATATTGAAATAATGAAAAATTTAGCAAAAAAATAGCCCCTGAACCCTTTAATTTATGAAAAAAATTATCATACATGTACACGGACTTGTTCAAGGTGTATTTTTTCGCTATACAACGCGCAAAGTAGCTAGGAAACTAGGCCTGACGGGCACCGTTGAGAATTTACCTGACGGTAGCGTATATATTGAAGCTGAAGGGCCAGAAGCTGCATTAATAGAATTATTAAAATTCGCTAAAAAAGGTCCGAACTCCGCTAAAGTAGAAACTGTTGAATATGAGTACAAGGAAGCTCAACATAAATTCAAAGGATTTGAATACTCTTTTTAAAACTAGTTACACTAAGTGTTTTATGTGTTCTAGGTATTACGTAGATATTATTTATTATGATAAATAATATTCCGATATTAGTAATCATGTCATTAACATTAAAGAGAAATAAATTCCTTCAATTATTTCAGACTATTAACAACAAAAACATTAAGTATCGAGGACCGTTAATTTTAAGGATATATGGTTTAATGAATGAATTAGAATTATCTAACGAAAATAGATACCTTCTTTGTAATTTCATTGATCAAAATAGCGAAAGATTCGATTTAAATAAGGATATATACGATATCAGTAATGATGTTTCCTTAAATCAACTGTTTTTGTTTGCATATAATAAAGCTAGAACAAACAATCTAATTCCAAAACTGTATTCTGAATATGTTAACACTGTTAATGCCTTGTCGCAAAAGATAGACACTCATGCTAATTTTTCATAAAATGTATCATTGGTTTAAGAACACCTTTTAATGATAAAAAAAAATATGTATCAGTCTCGATATGAAAATTATTATTAAGGATAAATATTATTATGAAATTAAAAAAAAAGTCAATTGATATTGTGAGTAATTATGACTGTTAATTCCAACTATATTTTAAAGATTTGCGTGCTCGGAGAAGCTAATGTCGGTAAAACATCGTTGGTCTACCGCTTTATTGAAAAAAAATTTCGAGGGAATTATAAAAGCACTCTGGGTGTGAACTTATTAAAGAAAGATTTGAACATTAAGGAATATGGAGATGTATCTGCTCAGATATGGGATTTAGGCGGCCAAGAAAGTTTCAAGACTCTACGAAAGTTGTATTTAGAAGGATCAAATGGAGCACTAGTAATATACGATTGTACTAAAAGAAGTTCTTATGACAAACTTGAGGATTGGATATTAGATTTTAAAGAAGCAAGGGGAGATGAGCCACTACTCTTACTTGGGAATAAATCTGATCTAACTAATACTACAAAAGTCCAAGAGAGTGAAGGTGTCGAACTTGCGAAAAGATTCAACATGAAATTTATACCTACTTCTGCTAAAACGGGAACAAATGTAGAAAACGCTTTTATGGAAATCATAAAAAAAATACTGAAAAAGAGTCTAGATAGTTAGAGTTCAAGATTTCGTCCTATTCAATTTTGTATTTGTATTTTATTAAAAAAGAGAAATTTATGAAACTCATTTATAAATGCCTTTATAAACAAAAAATCATTTATAAAGAAATACCGTTTTCAAAAGAATTTAATTTTACATAATTAGTTCAAATCATATATATTAAGTTTGATGTAAGATGGCAGAAGAAGAGGAAGAATTAGAAGAAGAGGAAGAATTAGAAAACGCGGTCGAGGACGAGGAAGAAAAAGAGGAGAGTTTAGATTACAAAATTGAAAATGTCGTTGCCACTGTCGTTGTCGAGATCACAGAAAAGATCGATTTAAATGTGATTGCTCGTAAACATGCGGATGTTGAATACAACCCTGAAAGATTTCCAGGGTTAGTAATGAGAATTGAAAAACCCAAAGCAACAATTTTAATTTTCTCAACCGGGAAGATGGTAGTTACCGGTATGCGCAAAGCTTCAGAAGCACCGAGAGTTGTGGAGAAAGTGTTAAAGAACATTAGAAAGGCAGGCATAAAAGTATCCAATCCCGAAATCACTATTCAAAATATCGTAGCTAGTGGCGATTTACACACAAATATAGATTTAAACATGGCAGCAATCGTTATGGAGTTTGCCATGTACGAACCAGAAGTTTTTCCTGGATTAATCTATCG
>Ga0114919_10003688_pt1 | contig 12335 bp, 13 predicted proteins | sample BlataG_FD_88682 | JGI IMG/M metagenome (GOLD analysis project Ga0114919, IMG submission 88682) | Deep subsurface microbial communities from Black Sea to uncover new lineages of life (NeLLi) - Black_00105 metaG | ecosystem: Environmental > Aquatic > Marine > Oceanic > Sediment | place: Atlantic... | reverse complement strand
GATATAAGTACCGTCTCCAAGATCGATTTTCGCTATTGCCGGGGGATCGGGTGTTGTTATAACAAACGCTTTTTCTTCGGACCAGGTGATACCGTTGTTGTTCGAGTATTGGTATTTGGCGTCGGCGAGTCCACCTTCGACAGTGATTTTGAATTTATGAATGCGGTCGGCCTTAGGATCGGTTACACCGGTTTGAAGACCGGCGGTCGCGGTTGCCGTACCAGTACTGGTACCTTTATCCGGTGTGCCGACTACACCGGCGACGGTGGCGGCGGATTTGAGCACCATTACCTGGCGTGCACCGCACACAAAAGCATCGAGCAGATGTTCGACCAATGTACCCATGCCGTATTCGGCCACTGCAGCATTAGGGTTGGATATCATTTTCGGATCAGTCGTGCCCTGGGATGCAACGCCGATCATTCCAAAGACCGAAACATTAAGCGCAGGTAGGGCGCCGAGGCCACCGTCTTTAATTTCAGGATAGAATCCTGGTAAATCGGTTATAGGCATTTATTACCTCCTGTTTAGAGGGCTGAAAAAAGGCTGAAAGAGGGCGAAGAGAAGGCTATTAAGGGCTTGCCTTTTATAGCCTTTTTAAGCCATCTTATGCCATCTTGAGCCATCTTATTTTTTATCCTATTTTACGGAATAGATATGATTTGAGCTTTTTGTCGAATGAGGATTCGGTGATTTCAGAATTGGGTGTCAGTTGTGCGTGCATGCAGAAAGAAGTGAGCAGGTAGGGTTTGGTTCTGGATGATTTGAAAAGATCTTTGACTTTTAATCGAGCCTTGGAAGGCTCTCCCACATTGGATTTTTTGTCTTTCTCTTTAGACATAATGTTCTCCTTTTTTATTACCCGATGAATCGCCTGCCTGTATCAATACAGCAGACAGGCCTGCCTGTGCAATGGCAGACAGGGGTGGCTATAATCGCGGGCAGAAGCCCGCTCCCACAATTTATTCTTCGAATTGTATTTTGCATACGAGGGCATCCTCGGTCGTTGTGTAGATAGCGCCTTTGTAGGTGATTTCCAGAGCGCCACGTACTAAATCGTTTTCTTTTTCGAATTCGGATTGGATCCAGCGCGAAGTACCGGGCGATTGGCGAATCACCTGAACACCATCTGTGACATAACGATCGATTAGAAGTTTGCTGAGCTGGTCAAAATAACCATCGGTTTCAAATAGTTCTTTTTTTGTTTTTGCCCAGATTTCTATACGAAAACGGGTTTCAATATCTTTTTCTTTCTGGACATTCACACGCTTGGCAATTGTCTGCCATGAATATTCATCATTAAGCACAACGACACCACCGATTTCGAATTCAAAGGTTGTAGCATCGCCGATTACAATTTTACCATCGGCAGGGATATCTGCGGGATCACTGTATGCACCTTCATTGATTTTGAGTTGGTATCGAGGATAGGGTATGGTGCCGACTGTGCCTGCGGTCGAAATTTTAAGGATGTAGGAGTTGTTGCCTTCATGTTTGCCCGTGATTTCGTATGTCGCGGTGCCGGTGCCGGTATGAGTAATATCCGTAATGTAGTATTCTGTATAGGTGTTGAAAAATGTGCCGATCGATGTTTCTTTGTAATCGGCAATAGTGATAAGACAATAAGGATTTTCTTTCTGGACATTCGCGGCGATGAAACCCCAGTCAGGTTTTTCACGGATAAGACGACGCGCCTGCTGGAACACGTATTGTTCTGTAGAGTTTTTGATCTGTTTGAGATAGAATTCGAGTTGGGTGAAACAAAATTCAAGCATCTTTTACTCCGTAAAAGATTTGATTACAGCGATGAAAAAAAAGATTACGGCGATATTATTTATTATCATCGGCGCAGGACCTCTTGCAGGGCTTTGCGATACATCTGGATTATTTGGGGTTTGGTTTCCTGAAATGTCGGTTCCCAGAGAGGACGTTTTGGAATGCCACCTGCTTCATAGCCTTTTTCATGTACCCGGGCAATGTTGACGACATCGGTGCCGTCGGCTTCACGCGCCACGCCACGTTTGATTCCGACAAAAGCATTGAGTCCATCAACGTATGTGGAGATACTCTGGAAATAGGTCCCGGTAGCAATAAGAATTTTTCCTGAGAGACGGCGCGAGCCTTTGCCTTTTGCTCTTTTTTTGTGGCGCGCATAACTTTCTTTTAGAGACTGCCAGGAAAGATCCTGATTTCTGAGATGACCCACTGCTACGGATTCCACGTATTCGGCAGCTGCAGCAGTTGTCTGGTACATTTTTTGTTCGAGTTCTGCCTGGAAGTTCTGAAGTTTGCGAATGGTTTTTGACCAGTTACCGCGGAGGCTCATGGCAATATCTCCTTGATGCCGATTTCATAGCCGACCTGTTCTGAGGCGATTATACGGGGACGGATTTTTGTGATGCGGTAATTTTTGCTGTCGATTTGGAATTGATCCTGAGTAGCAATGGTCAAACTCTGGGCTGAAAGATCTATGTCCCGGATATAGACGATTGCATCGAGGAGCATTTCTTCGCCGAGAAGTTCGAGGTCGCGTTCCGTGAGATCGTATTTGATACGAGCGTCGATTGTATAAACGGTGTATTGTGCTGTGCCCTGATCCCAATCCTCGTCATAAGAGTTTTCCGCGAATTTGCGCAGGGTGATGGAAGTGGAGACGAGATTGATGAGGTCTTGCCAGGTGGTTTTGAGTTTATCCATTTTAACGCAGAGCAAGCTCTGCTACTCCATTATTAGCCCAATGAATCGCCTGCCTGTGCTTTGGCAGACAGGGGCAACTACATAATTTTGTATGGGGATGAAGACTAATCATCGGAAGGTGCCTTTTCAATATCAAAACAAGGAGGTATAGCATTAGGGTCGCCTTTTAACAGGGCATCGATGGTCTGAAATTCCTGCTGGAGCTGGGCGATTTTTTCTTTGAGGAATTTAATGCGGTCCTGGTATTGACGCTGAACATCGTCTGCCTGTTCCTGAGAAATATCTTCCTGGTAGAGATCGAGCGCGGCACGGCAGAGCTTGATTGCAGCATGAAGACCGACATGAAGTTTTTCGCGATCCGTTGTGACTGTAGTATAATCGAGTTCGGCTTCGCTCTCGTCAATGGCACGGAGCATAATGCCGGGACGTTTCTCTTCGAGTTTATCCAGGGTAACAGAGAGGCGGTCAGAAATTATATCAGAAATATCCATGCTTCGACTCCGCTCAGCATTAATGGCAGTGATAAAAGATAGATTACAGTGATATTATTCAGCGGGCGCGAGTTTTTCCTGAAACGGAACGTGCATACCCCAAAAAGTGTGTTTAAAACCCGTTTAAAAACGTTTAACTCTTTTCGAGTCGTGGGTAAGGGCTGTTTTTCATTAAAATTCATTAGAGCTTATCTGGTGGGCAATTTGGGCTATTTGCCCTTTTCGGTCTTTTTTTCTGTTTTGCCCTTGTCATTGACCTTGGTTTCGTCTTTTTTGTCGTCTTTCTTTTCGTCTTTTTTGTCGTCTTTTTTTGCAACGGGTTCGGTTACGAGGATGAGTTCACCGGTCATTAGTTTTTGGCGGATGAACGGCGTCTGTTCGACCGTGAATATCTGGCTCGGTTTTTTTGCATAGAGGTCAACATTGGAATAGAAATCGTGAAACCCGGCACCGGATTCTACAATCTCTTTTTTGACACGGACTCTGATTTTGGCTGGTTTGTCTGACATTTTTTTCTCCTATTTTTAGAAGGCTAAGAGAAGGCTCATATAAGGCGGAAAGAAGGCTATCAAGGGCTTGCCTTTTATAGCCCTCTTAAACCTTTTAAGCCATCTTAAGCCGTTTTTTATTTTACGTCCAGGTGATATTGAGGATGCGGCCACTTTCGATGAAGATTTTGGAAATGCCGATGACATCGGATATCACGAGCTGTTCGAATTGTTTGGATATGACTTTCCCTGATTCAACGAGCTGACCACCACGTTCGCGCACGATTTCAAGATGGGCTTTTTTATCCCAGGCAAAAAGCTTGTTTGCCGGGATACTGGGATGGAAACGGAGAACGTCGCCGAATGGTGTTATCATATTGCCGGTTGCCTGGAAATTAAAGCCTGCGACTACGTCTTTGAATTCGGTCATTTTAAGCATGGTCTTGACCACATCTTTATCACCTGCCTGATAGTTTTTTTCAAAACCTTCGGCAGCAAAGTCGATTTCGAAATCGACCAGGTCGCCGTATGCGAGTGTGCCGCTTGCCGCAGTATTCTGTGTGGGTGCGGGATTGGAATTGCCGTCGCCATTGATGAAAACATCGAGTGCCCATTTGGTCATTGCTCTCTGCATTTTCAAACCGATGATTTGAAGATGGAGCGCTAAAAGATTGATTTGCATTCGACGCAGAACCTCGTATGAAGCCTTGAGCCTTCTGCCGACCTTGATAAGACGAACGGTCTTTTCGGCAAGTTGGATTGTGGTGGTGGGGAATTCTCCCATTTCACCAACCCGGTAGAGTTCTTCCTCTTCAGTGGAATCGTCGGCTGAGAGCGGGGTGTATTCGGCGCCATCGACGTATTGAGTCAGGGCAATGAGGTCGTCGAGCTTGAGTTCGTTTTTGCCAAACCTGTAACCGATTAAGACATTACGGTTGATGAATTCGGGAAAGAGGATTTGGGATTCGTAAGTTTTGTAAAAATCTTCGACCAGGGAAATCTGTTCGCCTTTGGTGATGATGCCATAGCGCGCAAGCTGGCGCTCGAATGCATCGAGCGGGTAACCGGGCTCGGACGGATCGAGATCTTCGAGTAATTGAGAAAATGAGATATGTTTCTTTTTCTCTTTACTCAATCTTTTTGCTTCCCCGTACATCTCTTTTTCAAGATTGATTTTCAGGGTTTTTTCGGGTAGGATTATCATGTTATTTCCTCCTTTTGGTTCGATTCCGCTCACCATTTTTTTAACGGATTTTTGCGGATGCAAACGGATAATTAGCCGAGGTCAAAGGTGACTTCGGTGTTGGTTGTGTCGACATTGAGCACGAAGTACAGTTTACCGGTGCCGGCAACGGCCGGGGCTTTTACACCGCCTGAACCATCACCAATGAGTTCGTCGTAGTTGAGTGTAGGTGCGGCGCCAGTATATCCGACCGTGATGATTCCTGTGTTTTTCACAACGCAGACTGCATTGTCTTCGGATATGGATTCGATAATGCCATAAAAAGGATCTTCGGCTGAACAAAGCGCAGCGGTTTTATTCGCACTTACTTTGACCGGTTTTCCTTCATCAGTCCCTCTGGTGAGTGAGTCTGCCAAGAGGGTTGGGTTTTCTTTAATGCCTTTTAAGCTGACTATAGGCATGAGTTACCTCCTATCCGCCAAAGGCGGATTGATTACAGCGATAAAAAAATAGATGACAGAGATTTCCAATTACTATACCTTGTGCTGCTCGGCTTGTTTTTCGTTTATCTTGGTCGCGGGTTCGGTTTTGGTTTCTTTCGAGGCGCGGATATTTTTGATCGATTTGCCGCAGTGAGGGCAGGTGAAAAAGAGCTGATCAGCGAGTACGGTTTCATAATCTTTTTTGAGTATCTGGAGATTTTCGACGGGTGCTCTTTTGATCATTTTGTCAATGAAGTCGTCATCTGCTGCATCTGCTTTGAGCAATCGGTACAGAGATTCGGTTTGCGCTATCAGTTCCTCATGATATTTTTTGCCGAGCTTGGCATCTTGTTCGAGTGAAGCGACTTCCTTTTCAAGGTCTTGCTTGATCTTGATCGCCTCATCTTTTTCTTTTTCCAGGGACGTTACTTGGTCCTGGAGTTCCCGGATCTGTTCTTTTTGATCCATTTGATTACCTCCTTTTGGTTCGACTCCGCTCACCATTTTCTTTATGGATTTTTGCGGATTCATACGGATATGTTCCAATGCTGCCTGAAATTTGCGTTTGGCATTGGGGTCGGCGCCCTGCCAGACCAGAGAAAATTCACCATACTGGATGATTTCATCGATAATGATCCGGACGATTTCACCTTTTTTGTCTTTGCCAAGATTATAGAAGAATTCGTTATCATCCATATCAGGATGAGATTTTGACCAGAGGAAAAAGGCAGTGACCGACGCTGAATGGATTGCGGGCGGCTGGATAGAGAGACCTCGAGCGATTTTCGGGTTTGTCGCAATGTCGATTTTAATATCGGCATCAATACCCGGTGGGTCGGATTCTCCGTCCCAGAGCGAATTTTCTACTACACCTGCCCAGTTGTGTACGGAAACCTTATGATCAGTATATACGGTTTGATCTTTGAGCAGAGGAGTGGACTTTTCCAGAACATCGCCTTTGCTGAAGTCCATATAGTAATCTTCGATATAGATCTTCGAGAGGGCACGAAAACGGGCGTGAAGGAATTCGCCGAGTAATGATGGAGGCGGAGATGGTTCGGGTGATGTAAAAACTTTTTCGATTTCAGTTTGTGTTTTTGCTATTTTTTTCAGGGGCGCGATAAGACGAATATAACCGGTGCCTTTTCTGGATAGAGAAAATTGGCCGGGAATGAGCTCGATATTATCCTCATTCTTTGATGAGGAAATTGTTTTAGAATGTTCAGGCATATTACCTCCTATCCGCCAAAGGCGGATTGATTATAGAGATTAAAAAAAGATTACAGAGATTAAACAAAAAGCCCCACTGCAGAGATTCTGAAATAAATTCAGAATGACTCTGAAGTGGGGCCTCTGGGACCTCTATTTTTGCTCTGCAAAAATTTGATTCAATAGATTATTGCAGATGCAATAGATTTTACCCGATAAATCGGGTGACTACAGATTGATTTTTAAAGAACAAGATGCTGAAATAAATTCAGCATGACAAAATTATTCGATGCTGATGATGCGTACCGAGGTTCTTGAAATGGGCAATGATACACCCATGACTTTTCCTTTGATTCTAATTGCCGGCGAGATTTCCTGGACCGTGATATGCGGATGTACCTGGATGAGATTGACTGCTGAACATTTTTTGCATTTCACAGTAAAGGTGGCAGAACCGATATCGCCGATGAGCAAAGTGCGTCCGCAGCGGGCACAAGAAATTTTGGTTGAATTGTCTTTTTCACTCATAAGGATTGTCGTCTCCCGGGACCGTTATTGTTATTTTTTTTCGACGGTCCCAAATTTCCTGGATTACTTCGATGAATGTTAGATTTTTCTTGTTGAAGATTTCAAAAACCGGGTCAGTATTCACTTTTGCTTTTGCTACTGCGGTGATCAAGTATTCAGGCTCGAAAATCCCAACGTCGTGTAAGTATATAGGGATGTCTCTTTGCCATGCTTCACGATACATGCCAAGACGATTTTCCTGATCGTATATGCCGTGATTGAATTTATCGAAGTCAAATTCTTCGGCAATTAACTCCCATTCACGGGAGGTCAAAATAATTTTGTATTTCATTACTTACTCCATTATAATGGAAATTGAAAAATTGTCAAGACCCCGATGAATCGTCTGCCTGTGCTTTGGCAGACAGGCCTGCCTGTGCTTTGGCAGACAGGGGCGACTACAATGAGATTGCTTCGCTATGCTCGCAATGACAGGGAGTATGGATATTATCGTCGGTGCCATATTTCATCCCAGGTTGGAGATGGATTTCTATTATAATCAAATGCGGTCCAGATGATTTCGGGGCCTACGCGCTTGGTGACTGTAGCATAGTTTTTGCCCCGGATATGTTTGGTGTAGATTTTTGTATCATTGCCTTTTGCTGTATCAATGAATATCTGGTCCGGGGTGGCGACTACGGTGCCGGCAATACTAATCGGACGGTTGTGATCCTTGCCATGTTTGATTGCTTGTTTGGTTTGATAGACTTTTTTGCCGAGCGGATTTGTCATACTATAAACAAGAGTCTGATTGGTTTTCCGCTCGACCGGTTTGTGCCGGGGGTTTGGCTTTTCCCAATATTTGAATTTCATTTTTTTACCATAGTCTGAATAGTCTGCGTTCATATGTTTTTCAATGTCCGGCAGTGCGCCTTTTTCTTTTTCGATTTCAATTAAACTTTTTGTGAATCGAGTTTTTGTTCTGCCGCGACAATTAGGATGCAGGGGAGGCAATCCCTTGCCTTCACGGGTCAAATCCTCTATGTCCATCGACATCATTTCACGCTGGGTAGCTATGCCGGTGATATATTGCGACTTGAATTGTTCGGGCGAAAGTGCCAGGGCGTTTTCTACGATCTCGTCGGCGATTGCTACACGGATAATTTTGCCATCGGCTTCACGACACAATCCACAGGTGATGCGATCCATGATTTCTATGATTTCCAGCTCTTTTATGCCGGCTTGTCTCATTTGCCTTATATGGGCAAAGGTGCGAACCCGGGTAACCGAGGTGTCGACAATGCGACGTACCTGAAGTTCGGAACCGTCTGCCCATGCAGTACCGAATCGCTCGATTACGGCATCGGTTGCCTGGAATCCTTTTTCCATAACCTCATCGCGCAGGAATTCGGTAAGTTCTTTTTTAAAGGGTTCATTTTGAACGTATTCGGAAAAGAATATATCGTCCATACGGGTTAAGAATTCCTGGGCTCTTTTGTCCGGCATTTCGAGCGAGGTTTTTACGGGTGGGGCATCGCCCCACAAAGATGTATCAGAGAGGCGATAATAGGTATATATTTTCTGGAGGTTGTTATTGATGGTATCGCTCAATCCCTGATTGCGGGCGATGCCCGGATAGAGTTTTTCTACTGTAGTATATACTTCTCTGGCAAATGCCTCGGGCTCTTCAGGAAATTCTCCCCGGGAGGCACGGGCTTTTAATTCCTCGATGATTTGATCGCGGGTTGCCTCATCGATTTCGACAATATCAGAAAGGTATTGATTGAGAAATTTCATGCGCCGGTTTTCAATGGATTCTTCGGACATGAGAGAGATGCTTTTTTGCAGAGCAAGCTCTGCCACTACATTTTTGGTTGTCTCTGCTACCATATTTTTGGTTGTCTTTGCCAATACATTTTTGGTTGTAATAATGCAGATGCGGGGATGCTGAAATATGTATTTGCCTCGAGAGAATTTGAATCTGGCTTTGAGATTGCTTCGTCGCTTTGCTCCTCGCAATGACAAAGAAGAAAATCCTTGCGGTGACGAAAAAGGAAGACCCTGTGATGATGCTGAAGGTAGAGTCTCGAGGGTTTCAAGGGGCGGATATTCGAGATCTTCACGTGCCTCATCGAGCGTGATAATACCATCACGATATAGCCCGGATATGGAAGTACGTTCTGTTTCTTTTATCTCGGCATTTTCCGCTGGCTTGAGTTCGGCATCCGGGTCGAATTCAAGATTGACATCTATAACCGGGATTTGGCCAAGCAAAAGATCGAGCAGATAGATTTTTTCAATACCGCGCCGGGTGATTCTGCGGGCATTGTCGATTTCTTTAATCATTTTGGTATACACGACCCCGGCATAAGTTTCTGTAGTAGAATAGGTTCTGCCGAGCATTGCCGGATCCGTGCCCATACCGGATGATAATTGCTCCTCATTCATCTGGAAAAGATCTTTAACCCCGCGAATATCACCGGTAACCGGGAAGTGGTTTAGCTCAAATTCATCGTAGGTGATCATTACACCATCACGATAGTTTTTTGTTAAATCGGTTGCGACATTCGAAAGATAGTTTTTTAACCTGGAGAGATATTGTTCTTCGGTTTCCTGAGGTTTGCGCGGGGGAGTTGTTAGCACGGCATGAATCAAACCGAGTAAACCTATTTTTTTGACAATGTGGCGGATATTTTCCTGCATAAAGAGCTGATTTAAAAGCGGCGAGAGTGCAGCAAGCATGGGTGGAATTGCGTACGGCGAATTACGGCGTTGAAATAGCGGTGAATAATAATAGGTAAGGGGATTGAGTTCGAGATAATCATCAGGCGAATTACCGGCTTTTTGATAGGCAAGATATTCATCCTGTTCTTTGTCGTATTTGAAACGGATTTCCGGATGTGCAACAATCACGACTTTTTGCACGCCTTTTAGATCAGGCTGGATAACTGCCTCGATTGACGGTGCACCGAATACTGCGATGTCCCAGAGCATTTTATTGACCAAGCCATCAGTACCGCCGTACGGGTAGATGGTGCGGGCAAGAAGATTGAGCCGATCTTCTGCCTGCTGTATAATTCTTTCGGTAGCGGCTTCTACTTCGAGAGTGTGACCGGTATTGCCAAGATTTACGATGTTTCTTGCATTCTGGGAAAAATCCGGAATGATGATTGTGAAGCGCTCGATTGCTTCGAGGATATGAGCGGGAATATCCGGATCTATGAAGGTCCAGTCACCGGCAAAACGACGCAGCATGTCAAGGGATGTTTCTCGGGAGATGCGACCGGCATCAACCGGGAAATTGAATGTGAATTTTTTGCGTCCGACGAATTTCTTGAACCCGATAAATCGGGTAACTACATTTTTTAAGAAGCTGGGTTTTTTCATGGGTTTATCCTTGTATACGTAGCGCTGGCGCCATAGAATTTTCTACCATAAAGCCTGGTATATTCCATGGCAAGACGCAATGAATTGAGTGCCATACCAAAATGGTTCTCAACATTATGCTTGTATTCGAACCAGCGACGACCTTTATCGTCTTCTTTGAGATCCTTGATTAATTTTTTGAGATGGGATTTGAAAAGATCGTAGGTTTGTAATTGCTGGAATTGTAATTTCTCCGGGGAAGGGAATATGAATCTGCCTTCACGCACAATATCGGTTGTTTCATCAATGCTTTCAGTACGACCGATGCGAATGACGATTACTTTTTTGGTTCCTTCGTCTTCCTCTTTCTTTTCGATTTCATCACCGCGTTCTTCACGCGAACTTTTGAAATATTGCAAAACAACCCGGTCAGGGAATTCGCGGGCGAATTGTTTGGCGCTGTTTTTATAAGGCATGGCATCGATAATACACTGCCAGACTCCGAATTGCGACATTAGTGATTTGAGTCTGCCCCAATCATCAGTATGCTCGATATGGACAATTTGAATTTTTTCGCCGAGATCCTGGGCAATAACAATATGTAGTATATCACCGACATCCACGCCCATATAGGCCATCTGCGCCTGGGGTAAATATCCCTGGTCACCTTCGAATGTTTTGATCACATCGTCAGTAATGGGTTGGCGAATTTCATCAGTATATGGGATACCAAAAATTGAATTAAAAATGCGCATTCTTAAAATTCTTTTTGCCCTTGCTTTTTCGATTGCTTTGGCGATTTTCTGGACCGGGATTATTTCTGAATAGAGCTGGGTAAGATGATATCCTCTTTTTTCTGTGCGGGAAGGATATAATGATATCCATTCGCTCTTTTTGGGATGTATGGGTCGACCACATCTCACACAATGCCATGACCCCTTATAGAGTAATTTTTCGGCGAATTCCCATGCTTCGTTTGGTTTGTTGGGATCAAAGAAGTTCCAGTGATTACAGTGATCACATTGTAAAGACCAGACCCGCTGATCCGATTCTTCGAATTCCTGATGAATGCCAAAGTCCGGGACCGAGGGCTGGGAAAGCTGGCTCGTCCAGCGGAGCTGGGAGTGTAGTATTCTGTCTTTGGCATATTCTTTGTTTTCGGGATCTGCCTCGTCGAGCTCATCAAGAATAATATAATCGGCATCCACGGATTTGACCCGGCGTCTGGAAAACATGCCGCGGAAGTATACCGAGGAATCGCCGATTTGCTTGAGCCCGACATTGTCTATGCCAGAAACCCTCGAGCGGAGATATTCGTTTTCCTCGAGCATTACCCGGGCGCGATCATTTGAAAAGTCCGAGACATCGGTATCGGTCGGGAAAAAATAGATAACCTTGGCATGATGCGTATCACAAAGCCACAGGGATTTGAGAAGATGGTATGTCGAAATGCCTACCTGGGCACCCTTCATATATATTTCATCATCATGATGCTGCATGTATATTTCTCTAAGACATTCGTGACCATGGAAAGTAAATGGATAGCCGCGCAAATTTATCTTGGTTTTTTTTATCCAGGTGAGAAAATCGAGCCCCTTTGCTTTGGCTTTTTGGATGCCTTTTAATGCGGCGTTCGTAATTTTTGTAGTGATGTGTTGTTTGTGTTTAATTGAAACCATATTTTTTCTTGATCGCGATGCTGAGTTTTTTTACGATGATTTCCTGACGCTGAATTAGTTTGGGCCCGATGATTTTATCGTCGGCAAGGATTTCGAATATTATGCCGATTACCTCATCGATGTTTTCCTCGATTGCTTTTTCACCGCGCAGATTTTTTCTGAGATCATGAAGCTGGCGCAGGGCAGCAATGCCGCCTTCTTTGGTCCGAACGCGGACGTCTTTGAGTTCATCG